>Ga0209561_1000083_pt1 | contig 30498 bp, 36 predicted proteins | sample WorMettrBAHAMAS2_FD_187393 | JGI IMG/M metagenome (GOLD analysis project Ga0209561, IMG submission 187393) | Marine gutless worms symbiont microbial communities from Max Planck institute for Marine Microbiology, Germany - Inanidrilus... | ecosystem: Host-associated > Annelida > Digestive system... | reverse complement strand
CCGTCAGGTCGCTCGGATAGCGACCACCCTTGCGGTCGTAAAGCGCGCGGTTCTCGACTGTCCACATCGGGCATCCCTCCACAAAAATCAGAAGATGCCCTCTTCAATCATGACCTATTCTAAAAAAACCGTTAACTTGCCGGACAGACACTCACATGTGATGGCATTGCGATTGGCGGCTACCGTTAGAACCTGCCATTCGGGATCGTTTTCTGCCACTGCGTTCAGAACTTCCCATGGCCCGACAAAATCCATTTCTTCGGCGCCGTCGAAGATCAGGATGGCGATCGTCTTCGTCACGAATGGTCTTTCCGGTGCTGAAGGCGGGTCAATTGCTCCCGAGGTTCATCAAGATCCCTGTTGAAAGCAAGGTCCGCCCACGGTTCGAAGCGTCGGAACAATCCCTGTTGGATCGGCGGGTCTTGAGCCTAGTAGCTGGCCCAGGCGGGCTTTACTGGGGTCAAGCGGGCATTGCCGGCGGTGAGGGGGGCATTCGTTTCCGCGGCATTTTCCAGGGCTTCCAGCCGCATCAGCGCCAGCGCGACCTCGCCGACACCGGAGCGCACCTCGCCGACACCGGAGCGCACCTCGCCGACCTCGTCGTTGCCCAGCACCACCGGCGTGCCGGATGCCGGCAGCGGGCCATCGACGGCAACCGGGACCAGGCGCTTCTTGATCAATCCCCGGTATTTCGTGCGTGCGGTCAGTTCCTGACCCATGTAGCAGCCCTTCTCCCAATCGACGCCGTTGAGCTCGTCGAATCCGTATTCCAGCAGCACCGCCTTCTCGACTTCGATGTCACGGACACCGTCGGGAAGCCCGAGGCCGATGCGCCGCCGGTCGAAATCATCGCGTGTGCCAGAAGCGAATCCCGCGGCTTCAAGGGTTGCGACCGCGGTTTCGCGGGGAAGCAGAAGCCGCGCGCCAACGTCGGCGAGCCGCGGGTCCACGTAGGCGATTCCGCCGCCGAACCGGACTGTCGAGCCCGCCTCACCGGAGAGACCGAGGGCGGATGCCGAGCCGTCGCCGATGCACGCGGCCACGGCGAACGCATCGCTGTCGTCGGCGAGATCGACGAGCGACCGCAGCTTGTAGATCCTCAGGCGTTTCACCAGATCTCCGGCGCGGGCCGCTTCGCAATCCAGGAGCAGGTCGTCACCGTCGGCGGCGACGAAGAAATCGTGCAGATATTTGCCCTGCGGGGTGAGGAACGCGGTATGCACGGCGTGTTCGGCCGTCACGCGCTCCATGTCGTTGGAGACCAGTCCCTGGAGGAACGACCGCGCGTCGGCACCCGAAACTCGGATCACGCCGCGGTCGTCCAGAAGCACGTATTGCCGTTCGCTCATCTCCCCTCCGCCTTGTCGTCGCGCTCTTAGAAGTGGTCTATTTCGGCAGCGTTCGCAAGGCTCTGGCCCGGCCGGACTCGGCGCCCTTGTGAGGGCGGCGGGCTCTGTGCTAGGGCGGGGCAACGACAATCGAGTTCCCGGTCGATGAGGCTGTTGTTCGTCACCTCCACCCGGGTCGGCGACGCCGTGCTGTCCTCCGGTATCCTCGACCACCTGATCGGCGCCAGTCCCGGCTGTCGCGTGACCGTCGCCTGCGGTCCGGCGGCGGCACCGCTGTTTGCTGCGACTCCGGGCCTGGAGCGCATCGTCGTGCTCGAGAAAATGGCGCTGTCTTTGCACTGGTTGGCGCTGTGGGCAACGTGTGTCGCGACGGTCTGGGACGTGATCGTCGATCTGCGCAACGCACCCCCCACCTTGTTGCTGGCCACCCGGCGGCGGTACCGCATCCGGCGTTCTCGCGAGGCCGTTCACCGGGTGATCAAGATGGCGGAGGTCGTCGGTCTCGCCGAAAATCCGCCGGCGCCGCGGCTCTGGACCAGCGGGGCGCACCGCTCCGCCGCGGCCCACCTGGTCAAGGAGGGTCCTCCGGTTTTGGCCATCGGACCCACCGCCAACTGGATCGCCAAGACCTGGCCGGCGGACTGCTTCGCACGGCTGGCGGAACGTCTCACAGGACCTGCCGGTATCCTCCCCGGCGGACGCGTCGCGCTGTTCGGCCGGGCCGACGAACGGCCGTCGGCGGTCTGTCTTATCGACGCCATTCCCGCCGAGCGTCGCATCGATCTGATCGGCCGCCTCGATTTGATCGAGGTCTTCGCCTGTCTCGAGCGCTGTGCCTTTTACGTCGGCAATGATTCCGGTCTGATGCATCTGGCAGCCGCCGCCGGCATCCCGACCCTGGGTCTGTTCGGTCCCAGTCCGGAAGCGATGTACGCGCCTTGGGGGCCGCTTGCCGACGTCGTCCGCCCGGACACTGCCTACGAGGAGATCTTCCCCGATGGTTTCGATCCCAAGGACACCGGCACGTTGATGGATGGGCTTTCGGTCGACCGGGTGGAACAGGCGGCCAACGCACTCTGGCGCCGTGTGCAGGAGACGGCGGCATGAGCGACATTTTGCTCTCGGCTCTGGTCACGGCACACAACGAGGAGCGACGCCTCGGCGACTGCCTAGAGACCTTGCGGTTCGCCGACGAGATCGTCGTGCTCCTCGATCGCTGCACCGACGGCTCTCTGGTCATCGCCGCCGGCTACACCGACCGGATCGTCGAGGGCGCCTGGGACCGCGAAGGGCCGCGCCGTAATGCCGGCATCGACGCCTGCCGTGGCGCATGGATTCTGGAGGTGGATGCCGACGAGCGGGTGCCCAAGGCATTGGCCGAGGAAGTCCGCCAGACGATCGAGACGTCCACCGCCGACTGGCATGAGATTCCCGTCGACAACTACATCGGCGGCCGGCTCGTCCGCTGGGGTTGGGGGGCGTCCTACGGCAAGGCCGCCTATCCGGGACTGTTCCGCCGAGGGGTCAAGGTGTGGGGCAACCAACGGGTCCACCCGCGGCTCACCTGGTCGGGACGGCGGGGTCCGATGATGACGAACCGCCTCGATCATCATGTCGACCGCAATGTCTCGGACATGATCCGCCGTCTCGACAGTTATTCCACGGCACGGGCCAAGGATCTGCGCGAAGGCGGCGACATCGGTTCGTTTGCCGGCAATCTCAGGCGCCTGTTCTCGCGCTTCTTCAAGTGCTACGTCCTGCGGAAGGGATACCGTGAGGGCGGATACGGATTCCTGATCGCGCTGTTCGCCGGCCTCTACCCGCTGCTGTCCCACCTCAAGGCCAAACTGGAAAACGAGTAACGGAGCCATGGCCCGAATCGTGCTCGCCGACGACGGCATCGAATTCGATGGCCGCACGCCCGAGGTGAGGGCGCTGGGCGGCGTCGAGTCGTCGGTGTGCTTCCTTGTGCGCGAGCTCGCCGCGCGCGGCCACGACGTTTCGGTCCGCAACATGTGCACCGCGCCGTTGGAGCACGACGGCGTCGATTGGGCGCACATCCATGACGGCGGACCCTATCGCAACCTGCCCGATGGCGCCGATCTCTACATCGCCAACCGCGGCGACAAGCTGATCGGATTGATGCCGAATGCCGGCCGGACCGTGTTCTGGACCCACAATCCGTGCCGGTATGTGCTCAAGTGGCGGTACCTGTCGAAGCTTTGGAAGGTGCGTCCTGTCGTCGTGTTCATCGGCGATTACCATGCGACGACGTTGCCGGCCTGGGTGCCCGACAGCGGCCGAAGGGTGATTCCCTATGGCATCCCCGACCTGTTCCGCGCTGCCGAGACAGCCAGTGAACCGCCGCCGCCGCGCGCCATTTTCACCTCCAATCCGCTGCGCTCGCTCGATTGGCTGTTGGACTTGTGGGCCGGCGGTATCCGGCCCCGGGTGCCCGCCGCCGAACTGCACCTGTTCACCGGGGCGGCCACCTACGGGTCCGTCGGCGACGCTAAGGCCGAGGCGATGGAACGCATCCTCGCCCGCGCCCGCGCGCTCGCCAGTGAGGGCGTGGTGCTGCGCGGTCCGGTGGCGAAGACCTCGCTGGTCGACGAGTTCCGCGACGCCCGGGTGATGCTCTATCGCGGCGACATCAACGAGACCTTCTGCCTCGCGGTCGGAGAACCTCAGGCGATGGGCGTGCCGGCCGTGGTCGGCGCGCTGGGCTCGGTGGTCGAACGGGTCGTCGACGGCGAGACCGGTTACGTGGCCGCCGACGACGGCGCGTTCGCGGACGCTGCCGTACGCCTGCTCAGCGACGATGATCTCTGGCGGCACCAGCATGCCGCCGCGTTGGACCGGCAGCGCCGCTGGGGTTGGCCCGAGGCGGCGGCGGCCTTTGAGGAGCTGATCCCGTGACCCGAGTGCTGCAGGCGATGGCGGGGGCACACCACGGCGGCGCCGAAGCGTTCTTCACGCGGTTGGTGCCGGCGTTGACGCGGGCCGGGGTGGAGCAGCGCGTCGTCATCCGCGAGAACGCCGAACGCGCGGCGATCCTTCGGGCCGCCGGCATCGATCCGGTTCAGGTTCGGTTCGGCAGCCGCCTCGACTTGGCGACACCGCTGCGGCTTCGGCGCGAGGTTGGCTCGTTCCAGCCCGACATCGTGCTGACATGGATGAGCCGCGCCACCGATATGTTCCCACGCGGTTCCTTCGTGCATGTCGCCCGTCTCGGCGGGTACTACGACCTCAAGTATTACCGCAAGTGTGATCATCTGATCGGCAACACCGAGGATATCGTCCGTCACCTCGTCGATGGCGGCTGGCCGGCGGACCGGGCGCACTATCTGCCAAACTTCGTCGCCGGCGAACAGGCGGCGCCGGCGGCGCGCGAACCCCACTACACGCCCCGCGGAGCACCACTGATCCTGGCGATGGGCCGGTTGCATCCGAACAAGGGCTTCGACGTGCTGCTGGAGGCGATGACCCGGCTGCTGGACGTCTACCTTTGGATTGCCGGCGAAGGGCCCGAGCGGGAGGCGTTGGAAAGGCAGGCCGAAGCGCTGGCGGTAAAACCGCGGGTACGCTTTCTCGGCTGGCGGGACGATACCGCGGTTCTGCTCGCCGCAGCGGACATCTTCGTCTGTCCGTCGCGCCACGAGCCGCTCGGCAATGTTGTCATCGAGGCGTGGGCCCAGGCGGTGCCGGTGATTGCCGCTGAAAGCCAGGGACCCGGAGCGCTGATCGCCGACATGGAGAATGGGATCCTGGTGCCGCCCGAGGATGCCGAGACCATAGCACGGGCGGTGCGCTACCTGTTCGCCAATGCGGATGTTGCCGCCAGCGTCGCGCGCGCCGGGCGTACGTCCTACGAAGAGCGATTCACCGAATCAAAGGTGGTCGCCCACTATCTCGAGTTCTTCGACCGGGTGAAGGCGGACGACTGATGTGTGGCATCGCCGGAATCGTCACCCGCGATGGGCAGCCGCCGGAGGACACGGCGCTGAAGCGGATGGCCGATGCGCTGGCCCACAGGGGACCGGACGGGCGCGGCCACTATCTCTCTGGCGGCGTCGGGATGGTGCACACGCGCCTCGCCATCGTCGATCTGGAAACGGGCGACCAGCCGCTTTACGCCCAGGTCGGCGAGGAGGGTTGGGTGGCGTTGGTGGCCAACGGCGAGATCTACAACGACCTCGATCTCCGCGCCCGCTTCGGCGACAGCGACTTCATCACCCGCTCCGATTGCGAACCGCCGCTGCATCTCTACATGCGCCATGCCGACGCTTTTGCCGGCCACCTGCGTGGCATGTACGCCATTGCGCTACACGACCGGCGTCAGGGCAGCGACGGCGGCGGACGGGTTCTGCTTGCCCGCGATCCCTTCGGCATCAAGCCCCTCTACTACGCCGAGACCGACCAGGGATTTGCCTTCGCCTCCGAGATCCAGGCCCTCGTTGCGGCCGGCCTTGTCGAGCCCAATCTCCGCGCAAGCACGCGCGACGAGATGCTGCAACTCGGGTTCTCGACCGGTGCGGAAACCGTGTTCAATGGCGTGCACCGGGTGCTTCCGGGCGAAACACTGGTGATCGACGACGGCCGCATCGTCGAGCGCCGACGGATCGCCGCCCTTCCTGTTGAGGGGCCGGATGGCATCGGCGAAACGGCGGCGCTCGAAGCGTTGGACCGGCATCTGGAAAACAGCGTCGGTGTCCACCAGCGCGCGGACGTTCCGTACGGGATGTTCCTCTCCGGCGGCATCGATTCGGCGGCCTTGCTGGCGATGATGGGCCGCCTCAACGACCGCCCCGTCGTTGCCTTCACCGCCGCCTTCCCCGGCGCCGACGTCCATGACGAACGGAGCGACGCACGTGCCGCGGCCGCGGCCACCGGTGCCGAGCATATCGAGGTCGAGATGGGCGAGGACGACTTCTGGCGACTGCTGCCGGAGATTGCCGCCTGTGTCGACGACCCGACGGCGGACTATGCGCTCATTCCGTCCTACCGGCTCGCAGCGGCGGCCCGCGAGGCCGGCCTCAAGGTCGTGCTGACCGGTGAAGGCGGCGATGAACTGTTCGGCGGCTACGGCCGCTATCGCCGGGCGCTACGTTGGCGGATGCTGGGCGGGCGGCGCATGCGGGCGCGCGGCGTGTTCGACGGGATGGGCGTACTGCGCGACGGCGGTGGCTGGCGTGATGGTATCGCTGCCGCGGAAACCGACGTCACGGGTCAAAGCCTTACGCCGCTGCAGCGCATGCAGGCCGTCGATTGCCGGGATTGGCTGCCCAATGACCTGTTGACCAAGCTCGACCGGACATTGATGGCGCACGGGGTCGAGGGCCGGGTCCCGTTCATCGATCCGGCGCTCGCTGCATTTGCCTTTCGTCTGCCCGACGCGCTCAAGGTGCGGCGCAATCTCGGCAAGCGGCTGTTGCGCAGGTGGTTGGAAACCGGCCTGCCGGCGGCGCGTCCCTTCGCTCGAAAGCGCGGGTTCACGGTGCCGGTTGCGGCATGGATCGCCGGTCGCCGAAAAGCCCTGGGCCCGCTGGTGGCCGCACAGCCGGGCATCGAAGAGGCATGCCGGCCGGGAACGGTGCAGCGGGTTTTCGCCGAGGCGGGAACCGACCGTGCCGGCGACGCCGCCTGGACGTTGCTGTTTTTTGCGCTTTGGCACCGCCGTCACGTCCTGGGTCGGGCGCCCGCAGGCGACGTCATGGACACGCTGGCGGCCACTTAGGTCGCGGATCGAGGGGGGGGAGAATGGTGGACAGTTTCACGACCGACGACGGCGAACACATCCACGTGGCCGTCAGCGGCAACGGGCCGCCCATGGTGTTGATGCACGAATGGGCATCCGGCCATGGGGTCTGGGAACCGATCGTTCCCAAGCTCGAACAGGCGTTCACCGTCTATCGGTGGGATGCTCGCGCCCACGGCGGCCATCCGCTTACCGGGTCCGAGGCGCCTTCGGTCGGCCGAATGGCCAGCGACCTCGTACAAATGTTCGATCACTATGGACTGGATCGGCCCGTCGTGGTCAGCCACTCGATGGGCGCGCTGACGCTGTGGGAATACATCGGCCGCCACGGCTGTGGTCGGCTGGGACGAATCTGCATCATCGACCAGTCGCCGAAACTGATCACCGGCGGCGGCTGGGATCTGGGCATCTATGGCGAGTGGCCGGCGGAGCGGGACCGCGCCTTCGTTATCGAGATGCACGCGTCCTTCGTCGAGACCGTGGTCAAACTCGTGGCCTTCGGCAAGAACGCCCGCGCCCGCGAGCGGTATGACTCCGGCTCCAAAGGCATGCAGCGGCTGCGGGCCTACCTCGCCGGCCTCGATCCCAAACCGCTGATCTCCATCTGGGAGAGCCTTGCCGACGCCGACTATCGGCCGGTGCTATCGACCATCGACGTGCCGACGCTATTGGTCTACGGCTCGGAGAGCAATTACTACGGTGTCGAGACGGGGTTGTTCGTCCGCCGCTCGACGCCCGGATCGCGCCTGATCGTCTACGAAGGTGCCGACCATTTGCCCCACGTTGCCCAGCCGGGGCGGTTCGCCGACGACTTGATGAGGTTCTGCGGCCCGTGACCGATCCGGTGACGGCACACTACGGGGACGATGCCGGGCTGGCGGAACGCGTCGCCGAGCGCCTGCGTGCCGCCGGCAAGGAGCTCGATTCCCTGACCACGCGCGATCTCGCCGCCGTCGACGAGTTCCATACGCGCGGCCGGGCGGCGACGCTCGAGCTGTCGGCGCGGATGGGACTCGGTCCGGGAACCCGCGTGCTTGATATCGGTAGCGGACTTGGCGGCCCCGCCCGCGCCGTCGCCGAAACGTACGACTGCGACGTCACCGGACTGGATCTCAACGCGGGATTCTGCCGGGCAGCGGCCGAGTTCACGGCGTGGGTCGGCCTGCAGGACAAGGTGGCGTTCCGATGCGGCGACGCCACGCAGCTGCCGTTCGACACAGGGACCTTCGATGCGGCCATGACCCTTCACGCGGCGATGAACATTCCGGCCAAGGATGCCGTCTATGCCGAGGCTCGCCGGGTGCTGAAACCGGGCGGTGTCTTTGCCATCTACGATGTCCTGCAAGGAGAGGGCGGACCCGCCTTGTTCCCAGTGCCGTGGGCACGCCAGCCGTCAGCCAGTCATCTCTCGCGACGCCGTCGGAAATGCGGAAATTGCTGGCCGCGGCTGGCTTCGCGATCGAGGATGAAACCGATTCGTCGAAAGAGAGCTTGCAGTGGTTCGAGGCGGCGGTGGCGCGAATGGGTTCGGCTGGAGCGCCAACGGTATCGCTTCAGGCGGTGCTCGGCGACGATTTCGTGCTGATGGCGCGGACCGTGGCCGGCAATCTTGCGGACGACCGCATCCGCACCGTCAGCTATATCTGCCGCGCCTGAACCGTCGAAACCGTTCCCGTTTCTAGAGTCCGCGGTTGGACGTCGCCTGTGGCGCGACCGCTTCCCAATGCTGACCGGCGGCTGCGAGACAGGCCATGCCCGACGGCCGGGTCACCAAGATCGTCCACGTGCCGTCGCGCGAGGTCAGAAGCTCGACGACCGAGCCGTTGCCGGCGAGGCCCATAGCCTTGGGCGATTCGGCATACCGGTTCTCCAGGCTGTCGAGGATCTGTTGGCGCTCGCCGCAAAGAACGGACGTGCCCTCGTCGGCGTTTGCCGACAGGGATAGCGGCGCGAGGAGCGCAGCGGCGGCTAGAGTGGCGATCAGGGTCTTCATGGCCTTCTCCTCGTCCTGCCGATCGCTGCCCGAAGAGAAAGGCGGCCTCGTCGGCCCGAGGGTTGCGCGGCCCGTGGCGGTGTTTGCCGCCGAGAAGGCACTTGGGCCGCGAAGAATTATCATTATACGCAGCCATACGGGACTGGCAGTGACCGGTGTCACACAACTGTAAAGTGACGCTGATCACTGCGGACATGCGACCCAAAGTTGATAATCAATTGTGGTTTTTTGCTCAGTACGATCGATCCGAGAACGCCGGGATCGGTCATCGGAGGACCCGATGCAGGCACAGGAATTCACCACTGACGAACTGATCCTGTTCGAGGATATGTTCGATCGCACGCCGGCATGGACCCAATGGCAACAGCATTCCGGCCGTACCGGCACCACCGTCATCGTCGTCCGCGTCGAAGCGCGCAGGCCGTTCATCATGAAGCTGGCGAAAACCGGGGACGGCAAATACGCGGCGATCGGGTTCGATGGCTGGGCGCTGACGGTATGCGACCGGTTCGCGGACCTCCTCGGCATCGTCGCACCAAAACCGGCGGCGCCGGCGCTTGCCGCATGAACAGTCCGGTTAGGGCCGGAAAACGCTCTACCGCACGCGCCTGAGAAACTGGGCGTCGACCCAGCCCTGGACGGGCTCGCCCGAGCCGTTGATCGTCCGCACCTGCATCCAGCCTCCGAGTCGGGCGAGTTCCTCGACTTCTCTGTCGATGGGCAGGACGCCGATGACCGCGGCGTCGCCGGCTGGGCGATGTCGAAGATTCAGATCCTGGCGAGTCACATAGAGCGCCACAGCCGGAACAGAAGCCACCTGGGCTGGCCGTGGAACGGGCCGCCGGATCGCCGTCGACGGCTCGTTTGGTGGTGTCGCCGCTGGTGGGGCGGCGGAACGGCGGGGGGTCAGCGCGGCGACGGCAGCCATCTTGGCGGCGTCCGCTATCGTCGTGCGAGGCACGACGGCGACCTGGGACGGCATTCGAGCACCGGCGGCGGTTTCGAACCGTTCGAGGTCGGCACCATCCGTCCGCGCCGCCGTCGCGTCATCGCCGTCGGCGGAGAGGAGCCAAGCGGTCGCGCCGATGCCGGCGGCGGTGAACACGACGGCCGACACCATGGCGATCCGTTCCACCTAGTTCCAAACGTTCCAATCGCGGCGGCGGGTGGTGTCGTCGGGGCGGTCCACGGGCGGGGTCTCGGCGTTCTCGGTTGGCACTCAGCAACGCGCGGGGCATTGTCGATTCTGCCGCGAACCGTTGCAAGAAACATTCCATGGTGCGAATTGGGTTCCCCGTCAGCGGCTTGGAAGGCGGCACCGAGTCGCACCGCCCGAAGTTTGTAAAGAACAGCGACAGCTCGATTCGCCTAGGGACGCCGCTTCCCGGTGGCACGGTGCCTTGGGGTGCCGCCGCGATGCGGAATCCAGCGCGAATTCCAATGGATTGACCGGGTTCAGACAGTCTGGGGATGGGACAGCACTGCTGTAAGGAAACCCGACGGCCGTGCGATTCACCGGAACATCGCCGCGTACATCTGGAAATGCCTCGCGTTTGCCTGTAAGATGGCTGTCACATGGATTTACCGGGTGCGAGCGGGCGGGGACCGGCGTACGGTTCCCGTTGTCGTATTTCGATAAGCGCTAAACCCGCTGCGCTCCGCGGGCGCCCGGTGTGGAGAGCGGCTTCGATGCTTGACGCAGAGACGGCCCCCTCGAACAGGCGAACGGAGTCCGACCGCCGGGGCTTCGAAGATCGCCGAATCTTTGAGGACCGCCGCCGGGGTGCCGATCGTCGGCATGACGACGAGCGGCGCCACGCCGACGAGGGAGACCGGCGGAGCGGGGATCAGGGCACGCCGGAAGGCGCCGAGCGGCGCGAGAGAGCCGAACACCGCCAAGAACTCCTCCAGCGCCGCATCGACGAGCGTCGTCATGAGCCCGATCGCCGATCCCATCATGACCACCGCGCAACGGACCGCCGTTGGGCGGTGTTCGGACTCTAGCTCGATTCGTTGGTTTCGCCCGCCGGCGAAACCCAGGGGCCGTCTTCCTCCGAATTTTGACGATCCACGCACGCCACCCTGGCGACGTGTTGCCGCGCGCCTTGGAGCCGCGTAAGCCTGCGGTTATAACGCCTGGGTCCCGGCGTTGATGTCGAATGGGGGGACGATATGGCGGATCGCTACGACCTGATTCTCAAGGGTGGAACCTGTGTCACGCCGGGCGGCATCGCCGAGGCCGATGTCGGCGTGCGGGACGGCATGATCGTCGCCGTCGGCGGCCTGGGCGACGCCGACGCCCGGGATGTCATCGACTGCGCCGGCCTGCATGTGCTGCCCGGCGTCATCGACAGCCAGGTCCATTTCCGCGAACCGGGCCTCGAACATAAGGAGGATCTCGGCACCGGCACGGCTGCGGCGGCCATGGGCGGCGTCACCGCGGTGTTCGAGATGCCCAACACCAAGCCGTCGACGATCACCGCCGCCGATCTCGCCGACAAGTGCCGCCGCGCCCGCGACCGCGCATGGGTCGACATCGCCTTCTACATCGGCGCGGCGGCGGAGAACGTCGAGGAACTGGGCGAGTTGGAACGGCTGCCGGGCTGTGCCGGCGTCAAGATGTTCATGGGCAGCTCGACCGGTTCGCTGCTGGTCGACGACGACACCACCGTCGCCCAGGTGCTGGCCAACGGCCACCGCCGCATGGCGGTGCATGCCGAGGACGAGGCGCGCCTGAAGGCCCGCTTCACCATCGTCGAGGGCGGCGCCGATCCGTCCATGCACACCGAGTGGCGGGATGTCGAAACGGCGGCGCTGGCCACCCGCCGGTTGCTGGCCCTGGCCGAGGGCGTGCGCCGCCGGGTCCACGTGCTGCATGTGACCACGGCCGACGAGATGACGCTGCTGGCCGATCATCACGACCTCGCCACCGTTGAGGTGACGCCCCAGCATCTGACCCTGGCGGCACCCGAATGCTATGAACTGCTCGAGACGTTCGCCCAGATGAACCCGCCGATCCGCGATGCCCGCCACCGCGAGGCGCTGTGGGCCGCCGCCGCCGACGGCACGGTGGATGTGATTGGTTCGGACCACGCGCCCCACACCCGCGAGGAGAAGAAAAAACCGTACCCGGAGAGCCCGTCGGGCATGCCCGGCGTGCAGACCCTGGTGCCGGTGATGCTCGACCACGTCGCCAAGGGCCGGCTCAGCCTGGAAAGGTTCGTCGACCTCACCAGCGCCGGCCCGGCCCGCATCTTCGGCGTCGCCGGGCGCGGGCGCATCGCCGTCGGCTTCGGCGCCCATTTCACCATCGTCGACCTCAAGGCGCGGCGCATGATCACCAACCGCTGGATGGTCAGCCGCTGTGGCTGGACGCCCTTCGACGGCCTCACCTGCACCGGCTGGCCGGTGGCGACCATCGTCGAGGGGCGCATCGTCATGCGCGAGGACGAGCTGATCGGCGAGCCGGCCGGCGAGGCGGTGCGCTTCCTCGAGTGCCTGTGAGCGACGACGCGTCCGTCCCGCCCGGCAAGCTGCGCTCGGTCATCACCTACCTGGAGATGACGGAGCCCCCGTCCGCCCCACCGCCGCCGGCGCCGGACCCCGGCCTCCGCATCGAGCGCCTGCAGCCGGTGCCCGTCGACCTCTACCGCCGCCTCTACCGCGCCGTTGGTGAGCCGTGGCTGTGGTGGGAGCGCCTCGTCTGGTCCGACGAAGAGTTGGCCGAACAGTTGGCGGCGCCGGGGATCGAGGTCCACGCCCTGTGGTCAGCGGACCGCCCCGCCGGCTATTTCGAACTCGACCGCCGCGAGCCCGGCGATGTCGAGATCGTCTACTTCGGGCTGGTCCCCGACACCATCGGCCAAGGCCTCGGCCGTTGGTTCCTCGCCGAGACCATCCGCGCCGCCTGGACCTCCGAGACCCGCCGCGTCTGGCTGCACACCTGCACCGAGGACCACCCCCGCGCCCTGGCCTTCTACGAGTCCGCGGGTTTTCGCCCCTACAAAACCGAAACCGCCCTCATCGACGACCCCCGCGCGACGGGGCTTTTGCCGGTGGACGCCGCGCCCTACGTGCCGAGGGCAGGAGAGGGGTGAGCACTGGCGCTCGCGGCGTGTACCAATCGGAGGCATTTCTAAAGGCGACGCGGGCGGCGGCTCACTCGCGGATCGGCGGCGGGCGGAGTCCGCCGGGCAGTTTCGGCGGGCCCATGAACCGGAGATGGAAGGCGTCGTCGAGCTGGTCCTGGGTGAGGTTCCTTGCCGAAATCAGGTCGGCGCCGGAGAGGTTGGTGCGGTAGAGGTTGGCGTCAATGACGTCGGCGTTCGTGAGGTTGGCGTTCGTGAGGTTGGCGCGGGAGAGGTCGGCGTCGGCGAGGTTGGCGCGGGTGAGGTCGGTGAAGCGGAGGTTGGCGCCGCCGAGCTTAGCGTCGGAGAGGTTGGCGTCGGAGAGGATGTCACCGGTGAGGTTTGCGACGCGAAGGTCGGCGCCGGCGAGATTGGCGCCGGAGAGGTCGGCGACGCGGAGGTTGGCAACGCGGAGGTCGGCGCCGGAGAGGTCGGCGCGGGAGAGATCGGCGCCGGAGAGGTCGGCGCGGGAGAGGTCGGCGCCGGAGAGGCGTGCGAAGTGGAGGTTGGCGCGACGGCCTGTCTCCGTTTCGGGATCAAAATCACTGACGATGCGGGCACGGGCCAGCGCCGCGCCGGTGAGGTCGGCTTCTCTCAGGTTCGGCAGCCTCAAGTGCAGGCCGTCGAGGCGTTCGCCGCGGCGGACCAGCAACTCCAGCGCCGCCTTCTCTCCGACGTTGCCTTCGGCCGCGGGCTGGGCGGCGACGATCTGCCAGGCGGCGATGATGCGGGCGCGGTCGCGCTCCTGGACCTCCAAGAACAGGCCAACGACGCCGGCGACGACCGTGCCGCCGATGGCGAGCTCGAGGGCGAGCTTGGGGCGCGACCTTCGGAAGTAGGCGAACACGTCGTCGGCGCTGGCGACCAGGCCGGCGAGCACAATCAGCATCGTGCCGGCAAGGATGATCGGGGTCCACGGTGCGTCCGGCCACAGCGGCACCAGCATGGACGCGATGCCGCACAGCGCGGCGCCGGCGGCGGCGGTCAAGACCACGAGGAAGCGCAGCGGCGAGCGGTGAGGTTCGTACATGGCACCTTTTGTGCGCCGAAAGCCGGAGCGGCGCAAGCGGAGGTTGCGCGATGGCCGCGCTCGTCAATCAACCCGGCGACGGCCATCTCGTGGTCAACACGGCTCCGCTTTCGACGATCCCCCTACCGCGCATCCACCATATGGCGGTGGGCGCGGCATTCGATGCGGCGCCAGGCTTCGGTGAAGGCCCAGGTCAGCAGCAGGTAGAGGACGCCGGCGGCGAGGAAGATCTCGACCGGCGTGTAGGTGCGGGCGATGACGGTGCGCGCCATGCCCATGATGTCGAGAAGGGTGATGGTGCTGGCCAGCGCGCTGCCTTTGAGCATGAAGATGATCTCGTTGCCGTAGGCCGGCAGCGCGATGCGGAAGGCCTGCGGCAGGATGATGCGTCTGATCGCGGTGGCCTTGGGCATGCCGATGGCACGGGCGGCCTCGACCTGGCCGGCCGGCACCGCCTCGATGGCGCCGCGAAGAATCTCGGCCGAATACGCACTGGTGTTGATGGTGAAGGCGATCAGCGCGCACCAGTAGGCCTCGCGCAGGATCGGCCACATGAAGCTCTCGCGGATGAACTCGAACTGGGCGAGGCCGTAGTAGATCAGGAAGATCTGCACCAGCAGCGGCGAGCCGCGGAAGACGAAGATGTAGAGCTTGGCCGGCAGCCGGAGCCAGGGGTTCTCCGAGGTGCGCGCCAGCGCCATCGGCAAGGCGATGCCGAAGCCGACGGCGACGGCCAGCCCGACCAGCTCGAGGGTCAGCAAGGTGCCGCGCAGCAGCTTGGTGAAGTTGCCGCCGATGACGCCGTAATCGAGCTGGACGAGGCCGTAGCCCATGCCGACCAGCAGCACCAGGACAGCGAGGTAGAACACCCCGAGCAGGGACCAGCGGATCATGGTGCGGGAGTCCATGGTCTGCTCCTCCCTCAGAGCCGCCCGACGGTGGCGCCGCGCGCCGCCCACCGTTCGATGCGGGCCTGGCCACGCGAGGCCACCCAGGTCATCGCCAGATAGATCAGCAGCGCCACCGAGTAGAAGGTGAACGAGTCCTTGGTCGCCTGGCCGCCGATGTAGGCGGTGCGCAGGATCTCGTTGAGCCCGATCACCGAGACCAGCGAGGTGTCCTTGAGCAGCACCATGAACAGGTTGCCGAGCCCCGGCAGGGCGACCCGCCAGAGCTGCGGCAGGGTGATGCGGCGGAAGGTCAGCCACGGGCCCATGCCGAAGGCGCGGGCGGCCTCGATCTGGCCCTTGGGGATGGCGAGGATGGCGCCGCGGAACACCTCGGTCGCGTAGGCACCGAAGGCGACGCCCAGGGCGATGACGCCGGCTATGTAGGGGCTGAGCTCGACGAACTCGTCGTGGCCGAACCAGCCGGCGACGGTGGTCAGCACGCCGGACGAGCCGAAGTAGATGATCATGACGACGAGGAATTCGGGGATTCCCCGCATCACCGTCGTATAGACGCCGCCGATGGCGCGGGCGACGGGATCAGGCGACAGCTTGGCGACGGCTCCGGCGAGGCCGAGGACTAATCCGAGCACCAGGGCGCCGAGGGCCAGCCGGATCGTCATGACGACGCCCTCGGCGATCAGCGGGCCGTATCCCTGGAGGTCGAACATGGCGGTGATGTCGCCGGGGGCCGCACCGACCGGCGCGGCCCCCTTAGGGTCTTAGTAGATGCTGAACGGGAAGTACTTGGCGTTGATCTTGTCGTAGGTCCCGTTGGCGCGGATCGCCTTCAGCGCGGCGTTGAATTTGTCGCGCAGGTCCGTGTCGCCCTTGCGCAAGGCGATGCCGATCTGGTCGTTGATGTCGACGGACTCGCCGATGAACTCGAAGCCCTTGCCGGCATCCGACTTCAGCCACTCGTAGCTGACCAGCATGTCGGCGAGCACCGAATCGGTGCGTCCCGAGGCCAGATCGAGATAGGCGTTTTCCTGGGTGTCGTAGAGCTTGATGCTGACCTGACCGGCCATGTTGTCTTCCAGGTAGCTGGCGCTGATGGTCGCCCGCTGGGCGCCGACAGCCTTGCCCTTGAGCATGTCCGGCGACAGGCCCGAGCCCTTCTTGGCGACGAAGCGCAGCATGTTCGAATAGTAGCGGTCGGTGAAGGCGACGGCCTTCTTGCGCTCGTCGGTGATCGACATCGAGGCGATGATGGCGTCGTACTTCTTGGCCAGCAGCGCCGGTATGATGCCGTCCCAGTCCTGGGTCACCCACTCGCAGTCCGCCTTCATCTCGGCGCACAGCGCGTTGCCGATGTCGATATCGAAGCCGGTGACCTTGCCGTTGGCGTCGATCTGGTTGAACGGCGGGTAGGCGCCCTCGGTGCCCAGCCGGATCTTGTCGGCGGCGAGGGCCGGGCCGGCGAAGACGATGGCGGCGGCAAGCGCGATCGCGGTATTTCGTACGAACATGGCAGACTCCCTATCCTTTTGGTCGTTATGATTCCACGTCTCTCAGAGATGACTGGCGAGGAACTGACGGCAGCGGTCGGACCTCGGGTCCTTGAATACCTGCGACGGCGGGCCCTCTTCGTCGACCCGGCCCTCGTTCAGGAATACCACCCGTGTCGACGCGTCCTTGGCGAACCGCATCTCGTGGGTGACGACGAGCATGGTGCGACCTTCCTCGGCGAGACGGCGCATCACCTGCAGCACCTCGCCGACCAGCTCCGGGTCGAGCGCCGACGTCGGCTCGTCGAACAGCAGAACCTGCGGTTCCATGGCCAGCGCCCGGGCAATGGCGGCGCGCTGCTGCTGGCCGCCGGAGAGCTGGCTCGGGTAGTGGCCGCGCTTGTCGGCGATGCCGACCTTGGCGAGCAGCGCCTCGGCCCGATCGACGGCCTCGGCCTTGGACACGCGCGACACATGGACCGGTGCCTCGATGAGGTTTTCGAGGATGGTCAGATGGGCCCATAGATTGAAGCTCTGGAAAACGAAGCCGATGCGGGCGCGGAGCCGGGTGATCTGGCGCGGATCGGCGGCGACGAGGCCGACGCCGCGCTTTTCCTTCAGCACCAGCTCCTCGCCGCCGACGACGATGCGGCCGCGGTGCGGGTTCTCCAGGAGATTGATGCAGCGGAGAAAGGTGCTTTTGCCCGAGCCGCTGGAGCCGATGATCGAGATGACGTCGCCGTCATTGGCGGTGATCGAGATGCCCTTCAGCACCTCGAGCGGCCCGAAGCTTTTGTGGATGTCGATGACGTCGAGGGCGGCGACGGTCTCTGCCATTGTGCTCCACGTTCCGGCCGGCCGCAAAAAAGCGCGTCAGTTTCGGGTCTTGCGCTCTGGTGAGTCAAGGCGGGGGTGCGGATCCCGGCCTGAGCGGCCGGGTGCGGAGGACCGGGAGCGGCGAGGGCGAAACCCTGCCGCTCCCTGTCAGGCGCCTTAGCTCAGCTCCTGAGGAGTCTTATGGACGATGCGCCGCCAGTTGCGGTCGGCTTTGTCGATGTTGCCCGGGATGTCCTTCTCCCAGGTCTCCTGGATGTCCTCGTTGAGGTTCAGGTAGAGCTTGCCGTCGACGATGCGCCAGAGGTGTGGATCGCCGTCGAACTTGGCACCGACGGCCACGCCGTAGGCGCAGTAGCCGCCGTACTGGGGCACGTACCTTTCCGGGTTCTCCTCGAACGCGTCCAAGTGTTCCTCGCTCGCGAACCGGTACGTCGCATCGTTGTAGACCGCCGAGTACTTGGCGCGGCCGACGGTCGGCTCGCCCTTGGTGAAGTAGGCCACGACGTCGTATCCGTGGACCGCGAGGCCCGGTCCCTTGATGGTCAGACCGCTGGAGATATTGGTGTCGGGGCCGGCAAGGGCGGTGCCAGCGCCGAAGATCCCGGCGAGAACCGCCAGCGCGGCGGCGAGTTTGCGAAGTGTCGTCATGTCAGGAGTCCTTTCAGGCTGGATGGGGGGAGAGGGTCGAGATGGTGGCCCCGCTCATGTCGAGGGGCCCTTTGCGACCGCCGGCAAGCTCTCCCAGTACTGGCCGGCGGCAACCAAGCAGGTGACGCTGTTGGGATGGTTGACGAGGATGGTCCAACTGCCCGAGGGCGAGACCAGGACCTCGACGATCGTTCCGGCATCCGAGAGACCGATCGCCCGCGGTGCTTCCTCGTAGGCCTTGCCGAGCTTTTCGACGAGCTCGGCGCGGTCTCCGCAGGCCTGTTGGGCGTTGGCCGCTTGAGCATCGAACAGCGCGCCGCCGACGAAGACCGCGGCAGCGACGACCAGGGCACGGAATCCGCCGAGGGCGGCATCCAGGGCCGCCGCTGCGCCGCTGCGCCGCACTCCGGCGGCCGTATGGCCGGCATGCACGGCGTGCCGCGCCGCCGTTTCGGCATTGCCGAGCAGCGGGTCCAGTTCGCCTGCGGCCTCGAGGGCGGCCAGGTCATCGGAGCCGCCGATATGGCGTCCGTCGATGAAGATCTGCGGCACGGTCCGTCGCCGCGACCGGTCCGTCATCTCGGCTTGCAGCTCGGCGTCATGGGTGACGTCGATTTCGGTGGATGAAGCGCCCTTGGCGCCGAGCAGTGCCTTCGCCCGTGCGCAATAGGGGCAGTAGTCCTTGGTGTAGATGGTGATGTCGCTCATGGCGCCTGTCTCCTTCATGACCGCCTTGGCCTTGATTTTTTGACCAATTGGTCATTATATAGCTCTGTAAATGGCGGCTTCGTGCCGCCGACACCGCGAATATGAGACTTAAAGACCGATTGGTCAAGAAGTAGGAATATCACGAATGCGTGAACCGGCAACGATGGGTCGACCCCGGGAATTCGATGAGGACGTCGCGCTGGATGCGATCATGGGCGTTTTCTGGGCCCAGGGATTCGAAGGCACGTCGATGAGCGACCTTGTCGGCGCGACCGGCCTCAAGAAGGGTAGTCTCTACGCGGCCTTTGGCAACAAGCGGGCGATGTATCACAAGGCCCTGGCGCTCTACGACCGCACCCTGATCGATACCACGGTGCAGGGATTGAGAGGCGGCGGGACACCTCGATCCCGGATCGAACAGTTTCTCGGCTCGGCCGTGTCCCGCGCGTCAAGCAAGAGCGGCGGGCGTGGCTGCTTCGTCTGCAACGCGTCGATCGATCAGGCGCCCACCGATGCCGATACCGCAGGGCTCGTTCAGGCCAGTCTTTCCCGGCTCGAGGCGGCGCTTGCCGATGTCGTCTCCGAACTCGGGGCTGGCTCCGGAGGGCCGGACATGGCGGCGGCCGACGCCCAGTTACGGGCGCGCCACCTGATGTCGGTCTATTTCGGGCTCCGTGTTCTTGCAAAGGCGGGTGCCGCGACCGCCGTGCTAGAGGACACCCAACGCGCGGCGCTCGCCAGCCTCAGATCTGAGTAGCGCCGGTCCATCCGCCGTTTGCACGAGAACGACGCCGTCCAATTCGCGACAATACGGTTTCCCTGGCCGCTGTTGATTGACCCCGCCTGCCAAGGCGTTGACAATGGCCCCCCACAGTCGATCGCCGCGGGCTTAAACCGCGAACAGGGGGAAATCGATGACACAGGAAGGCGGATTCACGGCGTTGGTCCTCGACGAGGCCGACGGAAAGGTCACGTTGAGCATCAAGACGCTCGACGACGATGCATTGCCCGAAGGCAACGTCGTCGTTTCGGTGGCGTACTCGGACCTCAACTACAAAGACGGGCTGGTGCTGGGGGGGGCTCGGCCGGCTGGTCCGCGATTACCCGCATATCCCCGGGATCGACTTTTCCGGCATCGTTGAATCATCAAGTTCGTCCCGGTTCAAGCCCGGAGACGAGGTCATCCTCACCGGCTGGCGGGTCGGCGAGGTCCATTGGGGCGGCTATGCCACCAAGGCACGGGTGAAGTCTGACTGGCTGGTTCCGCTGCCGTCCGGCATGACGCTTCAGCAGGCGATGGCGCTCGGCACCGCCGGACTGACGGCGATGCTGGCGGTGATGGCGCTCGAGGACCATGGCTTGATCCCGGAAAACGAGGGCGACGTGCTGGTCGCCGGCGCCGCCGGCGGGGTCGGCAGCGTCGCCATCGCCATTCTGTCCGATCTCGGCTACCGCGTCGCGGCATCGACGGGCCGGGAGGAGACCCATGACTACCTTCGGGAACTCGGAGCGACGACCATCGTCGATCGCGCCGAGATCGAGGAGGGCACCAAGGGACCGCTGGGACCGGAGCGGTGGTCGGGCGCCATCGACAACGTCGGTGGCAAGCAGCTCGGCAATGTCCTCGGTACACTGCGCTATTGGGCCAGTTGCGCCTCGGTCGGCAACGCCGGCGGCATTGAGCTGAGCGGTACCGTGCTGCCGTTCCTATTGCGCGGCGTCAACCTGCTGGGCATCGATTCGGCGACGTGTCCGGTCGAGCGCCGGCTGATCGCCTGGAACCGGCTGGCCCGGGACCTCAGCATGGAAAAGCTCGAATCGACGACCACCGTCGTGTCGCTCGACGGAGTTTCGGAGATGGGCGGAAAGATCCTCAAGGGACAGGTTCGCGGTCGGACCGTGGTCGACGTCAACGCCTGACTAGATCGGGGACGGTTGATTCTGTCCCCCTCCGGGCGCTGGCATCCTCCTTGCAAAGTGACTCCCGCGGGCGCCGGCGCCGATGCGCCGGCGCGTTCTTGCGGAGGATACGATCATGCGCGCCACCCTCGCTTCGCTTGCCGCCGCGGCTGTGCTGGCCGGCTGCGGCTACGTCTCCGACTACGAGGCGTCCGTTTACGACGAGGCGTCCGTTTACGACGAGGCGTCCGTTTACGACGAGGCGTCCGTTTACGACGAGGCGTCCGTTTACGACGAGGCGTCCGTTTACGACGAGGCGTCCGTTTACGACGAGGCGTCCGTTTACGACGAGGCGTCCGTTTACGACGAGGCGTCCGTTTACGACGAGGCGTCCGTTTACGACGAGGCGTCCGTTTACGACGAGGCGTCCGTTTACGACGAGGCGTCCGTTTACGACGAGGCGTCCGTTTACGACGAGGCGTCCGTTTACGACGAGGCGTCCGTTTACGACGAGGAGCCGGTTTACTGCTACCAGAGCATTGGGGGGGTCAGTTGCTTCGAAACGCCGCACCACCGCGATCAGCGTCGTCTCGTGAACTATTTCGGCCCGGCGCCGGAACGCTACACCCCGCCGGATCCGCCGCCTTCGGCTCGGTTGGACCCGCCGCCCGCGGTCAATTACTTCGTCCGTGACGCCGAGCCGATTCCGCGGCCGCGGCCCCATGGCAACGTCGACGATCGCCCGTGGCTGAAACCGCCGCCCGCGGTCAATTACTTCGTCCGTGACGCCGAGCCGATTCCGCGGCCGCGGCCCCATGGCAACGTCGACGATCGCCCGTGGCTGAAACCGGCGCCCGAGGCCGGTGCAGCGGCGGACGCCGACGTTTCCGAGGACGATAGCACCACGACCGCAACCGAACCGTCCGCGCCCGCCGAGACCGGTCCGGTGTTTATCGACGGGACCTGACCCCGTTCGGAATGGGGGCCGATTCCGGCCGGCACCCGGCAGATTCTGCCCACTGGTAGAACGGGTTGGTGGCCGCTGCAGACATTTTTCCGGTACCGGAGGGTGCGCCGTCCTATTACACTTCGGCGACGTTCTTAGCGGGGGACTCGCCGATGACGCGTGCGGCACGGATCGCCGCGCTGTTTTCCCTGTTGGCCCTGGCGCCGATAGCGGTGACGGGTGCGGAGGTGCCGGTCCCCAAGACCTATGGCGACGCCATGCGGTGGTATCAGCGGGCCGCCGAGGCCGGCCAGCCGCGGGCGCAGTTCTACTACGGCGTCATTCTCGAGCAGGGCGTCCACGGCGCTCCCGATCTCGCCGCCGCCGCGCGGTGGTACGGGCGGGCGGCCGACGCCGGTTCGGCGATGGCGCGCTACAACCTGGCGCAGATGTACGAACGCGGCCTGGGTGTCGATCGCGTCCCGGCGCGCGCCGTCGCCCTCTACGAGCAGGCCGCGGAGGGCGGGATTGCCGCGGCACGGGCGGCGCTGGCAGCAATTTACGCCCAGGGTGCCGGTGTCAAACGCGACCCGGTGCGGGCGATGATGTGGCTGAGGTTGGTCCAGTCCGGCGGCATTGCCATCGATCCGGGGCTAACGTCGGCGCTGGCCGGCGAAATGTTCGAGGCCCAGCGCGCCGAGGCTGCCGAGCTCGCCCGCGCATGGCTGGAGCGCGCCGCGGCCCGGTCCGCGGCGGGAGCGGCCGGTGGGGACTCTGGTAGTCAAGGCAGCCGCTGACTTGACTCCGGCGCGCGAGGAGGCCTATAGGCAAAGGACCGGCGTGGCGGAGTAGCTCAGTTGGTTAGAGCAGCGGAATCATAATCCGCGTGTCGGGGGTTCAAGTCCCTCCTCCGCTACCATCATTACAGTACCGGTTGTTCCTCCCTTGTTCCCGAATGCCAGGATTGCCGGCAGGGTGCCGTGCAGTTCGATATGCATTTCGCCGCGCTGATCTCCGGGGTGCAGGATGATTTTGTCGATCAGCGCGCGTAGCACGGCGCCGGCTTCCTGGCGGGTGGTGTCCTCGCCGGTTAGCGCCGCCCGCAGGTCGTCGACCTTGCAGCGGTACAGCTCGGCGATGCTGGGATGGATGTCGAGGACTTCGCCGCCGCCAAGCGAACGCCGTTCGCTTTCCAGCGCGTCGCGCTGTGCTTCCAGCTCGGCGATCCGTCCCGTTAGGGTCGCGCCGGGCATCGCGAGTTCCGGCTGCGAGGACCGATCCGTCATCGCTTTTGCTCGTTCCAACATCGCAATTCGCTCCCGCCGCCTTCCGATGTGATCGCGATCTTGCGCTCCCAAGAGCCTTGTTCTTGGCTCGCTCAAACCGGATTGAACGGAGTGGGCGACCGCTCCAGACCGCCGGACGGGGTCGCAGTCCATGTGCAAAACAACTAGCATCCGACCGCCCGAAATGGGTTGACTTTAACCATTTTATAATATGGTATGATGATATGACAAACGGAGTTGTGGCCCCGGCGGCCCTTCGGTCCCTGTCGCAGCGCAATCTCCACGACCAAGTCGTGCGCTCGATTGGACTGAAGATCACCCGGGGAGACTACGAACCCGGACAGTCCCTGCCGGACGAGGAAACGTTGGTGCAGCAACTGGATGTCAGCCGGACCGTGATCCGCGAAGCGGCCAAAACGCTGGCTGCCAAAGGCTTGGTGGAATCGCGCCCGCGTCGGGGAACCACCGTCCGCCCCTTCGAAGACTGGAACATGTTGGACCCCGACGTGCTCTCCTGGCACGAGGTGTCGCAACCGGGAATTCAGTTCTTTCGCAGCCTGACGGAGGTTCGGCGGGTCGTCGAGCCGTCGGCGGCGTCATTTGCCGCGGAACGCGCGAGCGATTCCCAGGTCGGGGCAATCGAAGACGCCCTTGCCGATATGAAGGCCACCTTGGGCGACGTCGAAGCATACATGACGGCGGACCTCCGCTTTCACGTGGCCATTTTGACCGCGTGTCGGAATCCGTTCTTGCTGCCCGTCTCGCACGCCATCGGCGCTGTCATGATGTCTAGCCTGATGGTTACCAACCGCAGACCGGAGATGAACCGCACTTCCCTTCCGTTCCATGAACGCATTTTCGAAGCGATTGCCGCGCGCGACGCGGAAGCATCGCGTCGGGCCATGCTAATCCATCTGGACGATACGTTGCTGCGTATCGAGCGTGCGTTTGGCAAAGAGAAAAACACGTTCTAGAGAACAAAAGGTCTGCAAGGGAAATAAAAGCGATGAAGATCGCCGAGATAAAAAGCCACGTTATCATGTACCCGCTGGAGGAGGAACTCGGCTATTCTCAGCAGTACTATGACAAGCGGACGGCTCATATCGTTGAAATCGTCACGGACGAAGGACTTCGCGGATACGGGGAATGTTTCGGTGGCGGCGGCGTGGCGCTCGCCAACAAAACCATCGTCGAAAGGGCGATCCAACCGATGGTTCTCGGTATGGATCCGCTCGATCGCGAGGTCATCTGGAACACCGTTTACAACCTCCTGCGCGACCACGGCCAGAAAGGCATGCCGCTGCAGTCGTTGTCTGGCATCGACATCGCACTGTGGGACATCGCCGGCAAAGTTTTTGATCTGCCGCTCTACCAGCTGATCGGCGGCGCGTTCCGCGACCGGATACCGGTCTACGGCTACGGCATGATGTTGCAGCGGGTCCCGGACCTGCACGAGCGCTTCGCCGCCGAGTCAGCCAAGATCAAAGAGATGGGCTTCGGTGCGATGAAGATGAAGATCGGCCGGGGCCCGGAGGAAGACCTCCGGCTGGTGGAGACGGTGCGGGGCTCCATCGGCGACGAAACCAAACTGATGGTCGACGCCAACCACGCCTACACCGCGCGCGAGGCTATTCCATTGGGCCGCGAGCTGGAGCGGCTCGGCGTCTACTGGTTCGAAGAGCCCGTCGCACCCGAGGACCGGCAGGGGTATCGCGATCTGTGCGAGGCCCTGGACATGAACATCGCCGGCGGCGAGGCGGAGTTCTCCCGCTGGGGCTTCCGCGATCTCATCGAAGGCCGGTGCGTCGACGTCCTGCAACCGGAAACCTGCGGGCTGGGAGGCGTCTCCGAGTACCTGAAGGTCTGCGACCTGGCGCACACCCACTTCATTCCGGTCGTCAACCATGTCTGGGGATCGGCGGTCTGCGTGGCGCTGAACCTTCACCTGCTCGCCGCCATGCCGGACCTGCCGGGTGGCGCGCATCCCGTTCAGCCGATGCTGGAGTACGACATCACCCCGAACAAGTTCCGCGAGGACCTTCTGACGGAATCCCTCGGCATCACCGACCAGGTCAAGGCGAACGGGGGCTGGGTCGGCCTGCCCAGGGGTCCCGGGCTCGGCATCGACATCGATTTCGATTTCGTCGGGAAACATGCGGTGGACGAATAACCGTATGAAAAAAACCGCGAAAAGCGGGTCCTGAATCAACAAGACAATTGCATCGGCAAAGGAGGAATCCAATGAAACGCAGAACCATCCTCGGCTCCGTCCTGGTGGGGGCGGCCCTGCTCTGGACGGGAACGGCCTCGGCCGCCGACTACACGCTGAAACTCGGCGTCGCCACCCCGTCGGATCACCCGCACAGCGTGTCGGCGCGCGAGTTCGCGAAGCTCGTCAAGGACAAGACGGGCGGCAAGGTCAGGGTCCGCGTGTTCGACAACGCCAGCCTCGGCTCCAATCCGGAGCTGATGGACGGCGTCAAGACCGGCGTCATCGACATGTGCGTCAACACGCCCGGCGTGATGGCCGAGTACGACCCGGTCACGGGTCTGCTCGAGCTGCCGTACCTGTTCGCCGACAAGGCCCACATGATGACCGTGACCCGCGGCCCGATCGGCCAGCAGATCGCGGACGACTACGCCAAGAACACCGGCATTCGCATCGTCGGCTACTTCGGCGGCGCGCAGCGCAACATGATCACCAGCACCAAGCCGATCGAGTCGATCGACGACCTGTCGGGCATGAAGATGCGCACCTGGGAGTGGAGCGTCATGCTCAACTGGTGGAAGGACCTCGGCGCCATCGGCTCCGTCGTCGCCTTTCCCGAGGTCTACACGGCGCTCCAGACCGGCGTCGTCGACGGGGCGGAGAACGAGTTCACCACCTTTACCGTCGCCCGCTGGGCCGAGGTGGCGAAGAACATCGCCCTGACCCAGCACAACATCACCGTGCGCCCGCTGGTCGTCAGCGAGAAGAGCCTCGCGGAACTTCCCGCCGACCTCCAGGAAGCCGTCAGGCAGGCGGCGCTCGAGGCTGCGGACTTCGACGTCGCGCTGGAAGGCGAGCTGGACGAGAAGAGCATGGCGAAGCTGAAGGCCGACTACGGCGTGACGTTCACGACTCCCGACAAGACGCCGTTCATCGAGCGGTCGATCGGCGTCGTGAAGGCCTTCGCGAAAGAGAAGGGAATCACGTCCGTCGCCGACAAGATCCTCGCAGCCTCGAAATAACCGGTCAGGACATCCAAGGGAGCGCGGCCAACCGCGCTCCCCCTGCCGGTGACGGGAGGACACCGACATGTGCACCCTCCAACGTCTGCTCGACGGGCTGGACAAGGCCATCGATTTCGCCGCCGCGGTGATGACCGTCGTGCTCTTGCTCATGCTCTTCGTTCAGGTCGTCAACCGCTACGTCCTCGGCATTTCGTGGCCCATGCTGCAGTTCATCGTGCCGCTGTGCTTCGTGTGGCTGAGCATGCTCGGCTCGGCGGTCGCGGTGCGACGGCGCCTCCATTTCGAGGTCGACCTGCTGAAGATGCTGTTCGGGCCGCGCGGGCGCCATTGGCACGCCGCCGCGGTCGCGGCTTCGGTCCTGTTCGGCGGGTTCATCATCGCCTGGACGGGCTGGGGCTTCGCCGAACTCGGCATGGTCAAGCGCAACCCGGCCACGGACATCAGCATGATCTACATCTACGGCGCGCTGTTCGGCTGCGGCGTCCTGATCTGCGTGCTGGCGCTCGAACAGATGCTCCGCCACGTGGTCGCGGCGCTCGCGGGCGTGGCGCCCGAGGGTGGGGAGTCCGGGTCATGAGTCCGGAACTCGCGCTCAGCGTCCTGCTGCTCGGCTTCGCGGTGCTGTTTTCCCTGGGGGTGCCGCTCGCCTTCTCGCTCCTGTTCGCGTCGCTCAGCGTCATCGCGGCGGATCCCGATCTCGATCTGGTGATCATGCCGCTGCGGCTCTACTCCGGGCTGGACAGCTTCCTGCTGGTGGCGATCCCGGGCTTCATGTTCGCCGCCTTCATGATGAACCGGGTCGGCGTGACCGAGGACATCGTAGCGCTGTCCGATCTTCTCGTGGGCCGCATCAAGGGCGGACTCGCCCACATCAACGTGGTCGCCAGCATGCTCATGGGCGGCGTCTCGGGGTCGTCGACGGCCGACGTCGCCGGGGTCGGCGCCATCCTGATCCCGACCATGAACAAGAAGGGATACGACCGGGGGTTCAGCGCCTCGCTCACCGCCGCGTCGTCGGCGATCGGCAGCGTCATCCCGCCAAGCATCCTGATGGTCATCTACGGCGCGACGGCGAACGTGTCGGTCGGCGCGCTCTTCATCGCCGGCTATGTCCCCGGCATCCTGGTGGGGCTGCAGCAGTTGATCCTCGCCTACCTCTACGCCCGCCGCGCCGGCATCGGCGGCGAGGTCCAGGAGCGGTCCGCGCGCGAGATCGGAATCATCCTGCTGAAGGGCTTCGTTCCCCTCAGCGTCATGGTCATCATCATCGGCGGCATCGTGACCGGCGTGATGACGGCGACCGAGTCCGCCGCCGTGGCATCGGTCTACGTGGTCGTCGTCGGGGCGGCGTTCTATCGGAACGTCACGGTGCCGATGATCCTCGAAGTCGCCGCCGAGACCGCCCGCCTGACGGCGGTCGTGATGCTGTGCGTCGCCACCGCGACACTGTTCGGCTGGCTGATGTCGTTCTACGACATCCTCGGCGTCGCCGGCGACCTGTTCCAGCGTTTCGCGTCGGATCCCCTGGTGTTCATGGGTTTCGCCACGGTGCTGTTCCTCGTGCTCGGCACCTTCATGGACCCGGCGCCGGCGATGCTGATCTTCGTGCCGGTGATGGCGCCGATCGCGATCGGCATCGGCGTCGAGCCGCTGCAACTGGGCATCCTGGTCATCATGGCGCTCGCCATCGGCAAGATCACGCCGCCCTACGGGATCAGTCTGCTGCTCGCCTGCACCATCGCCGAGATACCGCTGTCTCGGAGTCTGAAGTGGACGTTGGCGTTCTTCGGGGCGTTCTGCGCGCTGATGGTGGTGCTGATCGTGTGGTCGGACGTGACGCTGTTCCTGCCGCGTCTCATGGTCCCCGACATGATGGGGAAGTGAGGTCGACCCGAGGCCGTGGCCGACAAACGAGTGACGGGCCTTCGTCGTCGGCGGACCGACGAAGGTCCCCGAAGGAGGGAACGATGTCGAACACCGTACTGGTGGCGATCGATGTTTCGCAGCCGAGTACCGTCGCGCCGTCGCTGGCCGTCGCCCGGACGCTGACGGCGGCGTCGGACGCCCGGATTCTCCTGCTCAACGTCGTCGAGGAGCTGCCCGCCTACGCGGCGGCTCGGCTCCCAGGCGGGATCCACGAAAAGTGGATGTCGGACGCCGCGGAGGCTCTCGAGCGGATCAAGAGCGAGCACGGTCTCCCGGACGCGACCGAGGTTCTCGTTCGCGAGGGCCACGCGTCGCGAACCATCCTCGACGTCGCGGCGGAGGTCGGCAGCGACGTGATCGTCCTGGTCTCCCACGACCCCGGTCTCGCCGACCACTTCCTCGGGTCGGTCGCCGGGCGTGTCGTGCGGCATGCCCACTGTTCCGTTCACGTCGTTCGCATGGCGGACCGATGACGTCGAGCCGTCGTCGGGGAAACCCCGGGTAGGAGATGTCGACGATGACCGTACCCCGATGCATCGCTGTCGACTGGGGAACCAGCAGCCTCAGGGCCATGCTGCTCGGCGACGGCGGAGAGGTCCTGGAGCGGATCGCGGGACCCAAGGGAATCCTCGCCGTCCCGGAGGGCGGGTTCGCGGCCGAGTTCGAGGCCACGTGCGGGAAATGGCGAACGGCGCATCCGGACATCCCGGTCCTGATGTCGGGAATGATCGGCAGCCGTCAGGGATGGGTCGAGACACCCTCGGTGATCGCGCCCTGCGGGTTCGGCGACCTGATCCGGCGGATGACCGAGGTCCCCGGCTCGGACGGCGCGATCCGCGTCATGCCGGGCGTCGAGGCCGTCGGCCCCGGCGGCACACCGGAGATCATGCGCGGCGAAGAAACCCAGATCGGTGGAATCGTGGCACGGCACGGCGTCCGCGACGGCGTCTTCTGCATCCCTGGAACCCACTCGAAATGGGTCCAGGTCGAATCCGGCCGCATCCTATCGTTCGCCACCTTCATGACCGGCGAATGCTTCGCCGTCCTCAAGACACACAGCATCCTGGGGCGCCTGATGGCCGACGGAACCGACGACGACGACGCCTTTCGCAAGGGCCTCGAGCGGGCCGCCGCGCCGGGCGGCCTGCTGCATCACCTGTTCGCCGTGCGCACCATGGGGCTGTTCGACCGACTGCCGCCGTCCGAACTCGCCGACTACCTCTCGGGGCAGCTCATCGGCTCCGAGATCGAGGGCGCGCGCCCTCTTCGGCTCCGTCGCCGAGGTCCAGTTGATCGGCGGCGGAGAGGTCGGTGCCCGCTACAGCGAGGCGTTCGGGGCCTACGGCGTCGCCGTCACCCTGTGGGACGCCGAAGAGGCCGCCATCGCGGGGCTTTGGGCCGCCGCCGGCGCGTCACCCACTAAGTAGCCGGGGATTCTTCGTGACGCCGACCCTCGCCACCGCGCTCGCCCAATGCCCCCTCGTTGCGATCCTGCGCGGCGTGCGGCCCGACGAGGTGGCCGACGTCGCACGTGTCCTGGTCGACACCGGTTTCGTGATGATCGAGGTGCCCCTGAACTCGCCCGATCCTTTTCGCTCCATCGCGGTTCTTGCCGAACATTTTGGCGAAACGGCCCTCGTCGGCGCCGGTACGGTGGTCGACGTAAACGACGTCGCTCGGGTCGCCGAGGCGGGTGGCCATCTGATCATCTCGCCGAACGCCGACCCGGCGGTCATCGGTGAAGCCCGGCGGCGCGACCTCCTGTCGCTGCCGGGAGTCTGCACGCCGACGGAGGCTTTCGGCGCGCTCTCCGCGGGCGCCCATGCCCTCAAGCTGTTTCCGGCCGAGCTTCTGCCGCCGCCGGTGGTGAAGGCCCTGACGGCGGTGCTGCCGAAGGGCGTGCCGCTGCTCCCCGTCGGCGGGATCGGCGCCGGCAACATGGCCGACTACCTCGGGGCCGGGTGTTCCGGTTTCGGCATCGGCTCGTCGCTCTACAAGCCCGGCAAACCGCTCGCCGACGTCGCCCGCGACGCCGCAGCATTCGTCGAAGCCTGCAACAACGCTCGAAATGCTGGAACTCGATGAAACGCTTGCCGCCGTTCATGAGTGAGTTGATCGCGGCCGGTTTTCCGCCTTGCGGGCATTCCTCCCAAGACCCGGGCGGATACCTAGGGCGGGAGCGTCGTTCCTGGCGTTCCCGCCGTTTTCTTCCGCGGATGCGGCATTCGCGGAAACATTAGTGTCTGTCCGGCAAGTTAACGGTTTTTTTAGAATAGGTCATGATTGAAGAGGGCATCTTCTGATTTTTGTGGAGGGATGCCCGATGTGGACAGTCGAGAACCGCGCGCTTTACGACCGCAAG
>Ga0209561_1000082_pt1 | contig 30593 bp, 43 predicted proteins | sample WorMettrBAHAMAS2_FD_187393 | JGI IMG/M metagenome (GOLD analysis project Ga0209561, IMG submission 187393) | Marine gutless worms symbiont microbial communities from Max Planck institute for Marine Microbiology, Germany - Inanidrilus... | ecosystem: Host-associated > Annelida > Digestive system... | reverse complement strand
TCGCTAGCAGCGGTTCATGAGGTTGCAGATCAAGAGCTTGCCCAAATGGCAGTTCTGGCCTCTAACATCGCGTTGGACACCGGCGATCGCTCGCTCTGGGCACATGCCCTGGCCCGAATTGATGGCTAGGTTTTGTGTGGGCCCGACAAGGCCAGTCTTCGTTTCGGAGTCCGTCTCGGATATCGCGACCATCTCGTCGCACTGGAACGGCTACCGGCTCTGGCGGTTGATGTGTGAATCCGTTCCTCCTTCCGTGCTGTCGTCTTCCGAACCTGATATGGCTAAGTTATCCACAGGCAGGCGGCGCTAATACCAGAAAACTATCGGTATAACTATCGGATTGTGATACCAACTACACGTAGATAACTTGAGTTATTCTTGAGACTTATGCACAAGCACCAAGCGCTTTTTCACGGGCAGCGGGCTACTATACAGGGTTAAGCCACAACCATCTACTTCGATTTTGGTGGCAGGGCAGAAGGCGAGAACCTGACCTAGGGCAACATAGAATTTGCGCTTGAAGTTGTTCATCCAACCAAGTCCAGCTCCGAACTGTTCCTTAAGAGCGGTCCAGGCGATGAATTGTGGCTGACGGCGTGGTATCCGGTACAGCCGTTGTGCCAGCCAAGCATAAGTGATTGTTCCAATATCGCATAGACCGCTCGAAATGATTCATCAGTTATCGGCTTGCGGCTACGAAGAACAGCCTTTTCAATAAATTTTATTTGGTTTGAATGATTACTGAGATCTAGTTCCTTCGCTCGGTTTTTCGCTGCCTGCCTGGCTTGCAAGAGCTGCTCTACTTTCTGAGTCTGCTCAGCCAGTTGGACTCGCACTTGAATGAGTTGCTCAACCTGCTGAGTCTGCTCGACTAGCTTAGTCCGTAAAGTCTTACTGTAAGTCAAAATCCAAACAATAAAGGCTCCCAGAACTAACCCAGTTAGAAATTCCGGGTTACTTTGTACCCAATCAACGAATAACGTCATAGTATTTTTTCCGTTTTCATATCGGGCAAGTCCCTAGGAGCGATCTAAGTACCTATGGCGCGTTTCCGAGCCCCTACCAATAGGGTAAAGCATAGGGAAGGTCGAAAAAATACCGCAGGGAGCTTCTAAGGAGCTTCTGCGTTACCTGACAGAAAGCCGCAGGATCAAGCCATATGCAGTGTCGGAGTATTCTAGGCTGCCGTGCCTGCGCGCGCATCCCTGCGCTGGCCCGATTGCAAGCCCGGAGCCGCCCTCTAAGCGCTTGTGGCGCGTTTCCAGCGGCGGGCAACCCTCAAGACTAGTCGGTGTCGGGAAGCCGTCAGCGAGCGTTCGAGGGCCTCTGAGGTGATGGACTGCTACAAGAAACCAAGGAAGATAAGAAGAACAGGAGAGGTGGTGAGTCCAATAACCGTCAATATCCAAGCCAAAACGGCAACCAGTATCCCGCCCCAATGCTTGTTTTTCACGGCCAGAACCGTTGCAATCAAAGCGACGATGGCGGCCAGTGGGACAAATACGATGCCAAGGAATAAAATTCCAAGCACGAACAAGCCGCAGGCAATCAGGCCAGCCATTAAGCCGGATCTCCGGTTGGTCACTTCACTCATCTCGAAAATGATTTTTTTTACCGCAACAACCACATATTCATGCCAAATGGTATTCAAGCGTCGCAATTCCTAGGACCTCCAGCCCATAGACAGGACCGCCCACACGAGCAGTTCAGGAGGCGGCCAAAATGGCCCTTGAAGCCCCGCAATTTCCCGTGCTCGATGAACTTCGGGCGAAGAAGACCGTTCAGAGCAGCGTATTAAGCCTCCTCGGCGCGGAGGCTCAAGACACCGCGCCGGCGGTGCAGGCGCTCTTTCGCCAGGTGCCCTACGCGGCCGCACCGCTCCTCAGCGATCTGCTGCTGGAATCAGTGGATGAAATAAGGGCGGATCGGATCGCTCAACGGCTGCGCGAATTACTGCCGCCAGAGACCCAGCAAGAGGCTGTCGCGGTGCAGGCGGCACAGATCGCTAACCAATCACAGCTTGCCCACGCGCTCGTACAAGACGGCTGCACAGCGCGCGCCCTCGGCGCTTCATGACGAAGATCTACCAAACATGGGGACTCGATCCAAATGCTAAACAAACAACAATCCGTTGGTCCCTTCCGCGCGGAACAACTGCGTTGCGGCGATCCTTACGAACTCGACGACGGCCACCCCATCGAGTGTCTGCCCAGTGGGGGGCGGCACGCCAAGGCAAATGTGAACGGGGGGGCGGTGTTGGAGACCGATCCGGAGGTCGAGTCAGTGGGCTTCGATGCCGGATTCACGCCGGACGAGAAAAACCTCCGTGCTCCCGACATCGCCGTGGGCAATGTCCCGGACGAGCCGGGCTGGATTCCCGGAGCACCGCTGCTGGCGGTCGAGTATGCCGATACCGGTCAGAACGAGGGGGATCTCCAGGCAAAGATTCGCACCCTGCTCGGGGCGGGAACGCGCTACGTGTGGGTAGTGCGCCTGACCGGACCGCGCCGGGTCGAGGTCCACACGCCGGACGGATTGCAACTGGCCTATCCGGGAGAGGAGTTGAAAGCCCCTGGCATTCTCCGAAACCCGGTGCTCGTGGAGGCCCTATACGACAAATCGGCAGCTCACGAGGCGGCATTGCGCAACCTGTTACAACGGCGCGGCTACGCGGACCTGGACGCGGTGCTGGAAGAAGGCCGAGAAGCGGGCCAGCTGGCCCTGGTCCTGCGCCAACTCAAACGGGTGACCGGACCAATCCAGGAAGAGGATAGCCAACGGATCGGCCAACTTGGGCCTGACGGGTTGGACGCGCTGGCCGAGGCGCTTTTGGATTTCCGCGAGAAAAGCGATCTCACCGCCTGGCTGGACCGCCGCCACCTAGGAGAAGGATAGCCAACGGATTCGCCGGCTCGGAAATTGACACCCTCCCCGCCCTCAAAGGGCGGAGATTCCTACGGCTAGGCGGGGAGGGTGTCAGGAGGGCGAAGCCTTTCAGAAGCAAGGTAGCGCGTCTGACGGCGTTTCGCGTCGAACTAGGCGCCGACATAGACGCCTTTATCCCAACGAGGTGAATGCGGCCTGGCAGGCGTACTACCGGGACCGCGCCGAAGCCGAGAAACGGCGGCGGTTTCCGGCAACGGGCGAGGACATTTCGACGCTGGATTTCGCGTACACCATCGCCGGCTGCGGACGATGCGCCTGGCGGCCTCAGCGCGTGTACAAAAACGGCAAGCTGACGGTTTTGCAGCTGGGTCCAGGCATCCACCAGGGCGATGTTCCCGCGCTTCTGGTCCAGAGCACGCAGGGAGAGGCCCTAGTGAATTACCGGATTCAGCACAAGCGAAACAAGCCAATGATCATTGGTAGCGACTCAGAGGCTGAGGTCCGCGTGCGGCCAGGAGCGGACATCACGCAGGCGCGATAGCTCCCTTCTTCAACAGCTTGGCTGCGACCCGGAACAGGTCGGGCATGTCGAGTCGCTCGTCCTTGCGCCGAAACATTACACCGATACGTTCTAAGGCAACAAAGAGATCGCGTTCCCCGTCCCGTTCCCCGAGGGGGAGCGGCGGCAGATAGTTGTGTGTCTTCGCATCGTCGATGAGCCGCTCGATAGTATCTGCCTTGCGCCACACACCAAAGACAGCGTCCTCGCTCTGGGGAAGAAGGAGACCCGCTAATGGGGCGAGAACACCTTTGATCCAAGCTTAGACCATCCAGACTTGAGCGCAACCCGCAACCTAACGCCTCGGCCTGCGCCTCCATGTTCTCTGGATCACCTGAGCGCACCCGCCGTGCTAGTACCGATAACTTGGCAATTGCCGCATGATCGGGAGCATGGCACGCTAAAATAGTGCTCTGGTTTTGGATCTTCACCCTGACCAGATGCTGCCAGAGGCGTTTTTTCAACGGCGCGCGGGCACTGATTTGGTCATGTAGAATACCCGCCGATTCGAAATGCGCGCCAAGAGGCAGTGTCGGTGACAAAGGGTTCCAGTTTCGACCACATGTCACGATCAGCCTTGCGTTCTGCCAGTTCCACCATCAGCTGCTTGGAAAGGGTCGTTTGTGGCCCCGACAGAATGAGAGCCGTAACGTCGTCCAACGGCACGCAGCCAATTTCGTCTCCACCCTCCGAAACCCTAACGAATCCTCGGTGCACGGAAACGTGTCTGCCGGCGTCCGCGATCTCGACGATGCCGCCGATCATGAGATCGTCTCACCTTCCACGCCAAAAACAAGGCCATCGGGGGAAATACGTACCTTTTTGAGCCCCTTCGCTCCTAACACATTGATTCCGACATACGATTGTTCGGACACTGCGAGATGATGTGGGCGAATGTCCAACTTGTTGTTTGTCGTACTGAACCCGGCCACACGGACGAGTATCGTCCGTCCGCCTTCCTCGTAGGCAACTATGTCGTCCTTAAACAAACGGGCAACGAACCGCGCCGCCGGATGAGGCTTCTTCGTCGCCTTGTCAGGAGCCTGCCCATCGGCGGTCTCGGCATAGGACCAAAATACACCCTTGAACTCGCCGCGTTCGCGCCCCTTCGGCACCCGCCACACGTCGCAACAGATGTAGGACACGGGCGCGTATCCTTTGTAGGGTGCGGAGGCGGCTGGTGAAATGGTCTGGTTCTTGATCAGGATGCGAACGTGCCGGACACCATACTCCTTCGCAAACTTGGCCAAGGCCTTATCGGCTTTCAATCCGTTGGCTTTGTGCTGCTGCAGATAGTTTCGCACCCTGTCCCGCAGCTTGCGGTTGCGAATGGTTTCACAGTTCTTCTCGCTCAAGTCCGTCAGCGCCTTGCGCACCACCCACTCGTGTTCCGGCCAGTTTGGATCACGCCGCTCGGGCGGCACGTAGCCATAGGCGGTTTCGGCATACATTTTCCCGCGCAGTCCGTGATCAGGTTTGTAAGAGACCACGATTTGGGGAACACGCTCGCGGATCGCGGCTAAGATTTTGGGGTCAAGATCGGGCACTGCCAATCTTATGATGTCATCGGCGCCGCGCCTCGAGAGACGACTAACCTTGTTCAGCACGGATCGGTCGGTTAACGCGATTACGGCGGATTGACCGCGTGATGGCGGTGGTCTTTGCGGCTTTTGCATTTGTCGTCGCTGAGCAGCCCGTTCAAATTCCATTTGCCGCGCACAAGCGTGGTGAGACTGCCTCGATGGGGCACGACTTGGCGAACGCCTTCCAGTGAGCACAGGTACCGTTGCGCGACTCTCGACATGTAGGCAGTGTCGTTCAACTGGCGGGCAATGAAACCGCCTTAACGGGAGGAGGTGCTCGATTTCTGCTTCCCCGTTGAATAGCTTCTCCGCCGAGATTACTTTACCTGAGAATACGCAGCGGTGTTCTTCCCCCAACTCTTCCCAGAGTTTGAATTTCTTGATGTCCCAGGCCGATGGCTCATGGATGCCCAACTCCTTACACTGTTTCTTAATCTCTTGGTTGCGTTTCTGCTCGCGGGCCTGACGTCGGTTTTCCTCGTTTCTTCGCTGCCGCGATTGCTTGAGTGCGCGGGTTAATTCAACGTGGATTTCCACGGGCGCGCTCCCGAGACGGTCAACAAGCGCGTTGACTACCTTGCGCAACTGGTTCAGGGATACATGCACGGTCGGGTTGTTGATTCGCCCGAAATGCTGTTCTGGTTGAGTGTCGGGATCTGCGCTCGGATCGGCCCCCAACATCAAACCAGCCAAGACCTCGCCATAATAAGGGAGGTGAGACCAGCGCCGATCTTCTCCGCGTAGGCTGTGGTGAAGCGGCTTGCCGTTTTCATCGCACAGTTTGGCCACGGCATCGGAGTAAATGAGGCCCTGATCGCGAAGCACAGGCACGATCAATTCCATGAAACGACGACTTACCGAGGCTGTCTGAGCGCCGAGTTGCAAGCCCACAAGGGTCGCGGCAGATTCATTATCGAGACCGTGCTTTGTCACTAGTTCCTGTTGCAGCTCATCTTTGTCATGGCTCGCTTGCAAGGACTCGAAGATATCATCCAGACGGCCACCATCACCGGACTGACGTGCCTCCCAAAGGGGCATCAGCAATGGCTCCTTCCGAAGTCGCACAGCAATAGTGTGGGGCTTCAGGCCTTTGCGTTTTTCGCCTTCCAAGTTGAATCGGGACCCGGCAGGAAACAGGGGCATGCCGTCTACCCGTTTCTGGCTGCGCATAGACTCGAACTTGACTTCGCTGGTCCTTCTCATCAGCAGGTCGAGCACGCTGGTGCGTTGTTCCGCATCCAGAGCGTGCCTTTCTTCCTGAGCGTCGATCCATCGCAGTTCGTTCAGCTCCTGGAATACGCGAAAATCATGGCCGATGGGCGTATCCCGCCAATGGCGCCGAGAATCCGGGAAGAACTCGCAGCGGCCACGCTCGATCGACCGCAAGGGCCACTGGAACAAGATGCGCTCGTTTCTTAGTCGGTCCCAGTCTTTTGCGGTAAGCACATGGTGCGGCTCTTGAACAGCTCTGATTGCATCAAATTCAGCCGCATAGAGTGCCCGATCTGGATAGGTATCGTCTTCGGCGCGAAATCGAACTCCCGCGGGGACAGATTTAAGCTTCTCGCGCTGATAAGTTTCCCAAAGGTGTTGACCCAGTGTACGTCTCGTCCAGACGGGCGTGTAGCGCAGTGATCTTCTCACGCAGCTTGCCGCCGTCATCGTCGCTGCTCTCCTTGCGGTTCGACTTATACCCGCGACGCAAGCCAAGGTGCTGCAGTGCGCGGCCCAGTTCATGTAGAGTCAGTGGTCGTTCCAATGCCTCGGCGCGCAGGCGGTACGGATTGTAACGATCAGAGTTACCTTTTGATTTCGACGTAGACTGGAACAATGCATCACGCGCCTCCGGATTTTCAGGCAGAAGTCCAAGTTCGATTAAATCGTCGACCAGATGGCGCATGCGGTTGCGACCGTGATCCCGATTCCGACGTATACCACGTGCCAATCTCCGTGCCACTGCTCGACTGTCGCCAACCCGTCCGCCCTTGGCCGGTTCCCGTCCGTCGGAAAAAATACGAACACCACCATTGATCGATTCAACAGCTTTCCAGCATGCCTTCGGGTTGCTTTCCTCCCTGGTGACACGAACCGCCCACCAACCAATCGAGTTGGTGCCCAAGTCCAAACCAAGTCGCCAATGCATAATCCTCCCTCCCTTGGCTTCGCGTTGTGAATTTCTGATTGCACTATCTCCGCAATTTTTATAAATTGGAAGGGCTTAGATCATGCGGTCTTGTGTGCAGCCCGTTAACAAGACACATGTCACAAAATCGCGGGGCCCAGTGCGCTGGGCCCCGTCTATTGTGTCGACCGTTAAGAAACTTGCATTTGCTGATCTGGTAAACAGATCGCCTCCCCGGAGAGCCTCCAGAGTTTTGCGCAAGAGAGCTCTCAGCCAGTTGATCCCAGCAGGCGTTTGTTGCAGGATCTCGCAGATCCGATCTGACACAAACTCAATTGTGTGGCCTATCGGAAACTTCCCACAAGGCCAACTCCGAGAGTTGGGTGTCCTGGGATCTGCACCGTTCAGGAACGGGAAATCACTTATCCTCTGTAGCCGGGGCGCTCGGTATGCTGCTCCGGTTGCGGAATCTGACCTTTTTGTTCTCTCACAAAGGCCAGCTCTCACTATTCCCGCCACGGCGAAAAACTCGCAGAAAGTTCCAATAGCCTGCCTCTGCGGTGTTCCACACCCTGTAGACTGATTCCCAGGAGCCAGGCAATCCGTTGCGGAGGTTGGTGTGTGGATCCATGCCTCCTTCCGCTCCCGAAGTGGTCCGGTTTTTCACAGGCGCGTCGGTCTAACTAGCGGTACCTATCGATACTACTGTCGGTTTGTGCGATGAATAGGATTTTATGCACAAGTGCCAGGCGCTTTTGCACGGAAGGAGGAGTGTTGTACAAAGTCATCCCTCGACCACCGCCTTCAACCTTCTTGGCGGTTGGATAGAAGGCAGGGACCTGACTCAAGGCTATACGGAATGTGAAAGATCAGTTTTCCACCGGCAGTGCCAGTATCTAAAGCTTCGGTCAGCGACCGGAACCCAACGCTACGCTCACTGAGCGCATCGGTCGCCTTCAGGTAACAGCCGGCCGACATCGAGCCGGAAAGATTGATCCGGAGGCCGCCGCCGAGAGCGATTCCCGTGCTCACCACGAGGAGCAGAAACCAGATGGCCAACACGCTACCTCGCGTGTTCCGGGCCGCCGGTTAGGTTACGTGGGCATCCACAGACTGCCCAAGTCGAGCGGCACGGCGTCGAAGGGCGGGATGGCGGCTTGGGTCGTACCGGTGTAACGACCAACCGCCACCCATTCACCGTCCTGAAGCCGGTAGGCTTCCACGACATGCTCGATGGGCTCGACCAACCATGCATACGATACGCCATATCGCGCATACAGCGGCAGCTTGATTTCCCGATCGATGCTCCGGGTGGACGGCGACAGGATCTCGCAGACCCAATCCGGCACCAGCTCAATTTTGTGGCCCATCGGAAACTTCAGTTTGCGCTCACGCCGCCATCCCGCTAGGTCTGGCACGGCCACATCAATATCCAGTTTGAAGTGGATTTCCGGCTCATCGATGATGATCCAGCCACCGGGGCCGCCCATCCCATGGTGAAACGGATTGACCAACTCACCGCCCACCATTGAGTGCGCATATGCATGCGGGAAAGCCGGACGCGGCTGCGCATGCAGTCGTCCGTCGAACAGCTCGCCGATGGCGCGCGCGGGTAAGTTTTCCAAATCTCGGTAAGCGGTGGTACTCATCGCTGGTTCTCCACGAGGCTGTCACTGGTTTCCGGTGCGGCGATCCGCACCCGCTTAAGACTGGCAGAACGGGGCGAACACGAGATAGATAGGCCCCGTGGTGCCGGGTGGACAGCTCGCGACCTTATCGGTACACCGCGACCGCGACAGGCAGACATACGCGCACCGGTGTGGCTCGATGAGGTAGGCGTAGTTCCATCTCAACAGCGGGTGCGAGTAATCCACTTGTGCCCTGCCCTTCGACGACACGGCGCACGTATCGCCGCCGCTGGTCGAGCTTTTGCCCTCCACGTACTCCAGAGACACGCAGGACAGGCCGGCCTGGTGCACCTGGGGCATCGCGTCGTGGCCGCTCTCCAGCATGCAGGCATCCTCATCGCTTCCGATGGTGAACCGGAATGTCAACGGCTCGCGGACGGTCCCCGGCGGCAGGTACACACACGCGAACGTCTCCGCGACCGCACCCGCGTGCGCAAAGGAAGAAACAGAACCAGGGGCAAAAAACAGCTACTTCAAGTGGCCGGAAGAGACCCGAGGAACTCCGCATCCTGGATTGAGTAAGTCTTGTCATAATGAGTCGCGTAGGCTATAGAAGCAAGTCATCCAGGACGTGATGAGCACCATTATCAAAATAAGTATAGCTACAGGGTCGACCAGGTTGCTATCGCCATCGCCCATGTGATTACCGGCCAGTATGCCAGCTTAGGAATAAGATTATCCTGGTAATGGATGATGCCAAGGTAGCGAAGTTTCCCTAACGAGAAGATGTATAAATTCGCGGCGCAAAATATGATTGCCAGATACATTATAAGGTAAAAATACTCAATATAAACCAGGCCCGAGTCGGTAAACTGATTTCTTACCTGGATATGAGCGAGTAGGACGATAAAGAATATAGCCGAACAGGTGGCAAGTGAATCGTTCACATTAAACCCGAACCTATTGACTAGATGTTCTTTTCCAGACACGATAAGCATCTGTGCAAAAAGCAGTAACGCTACTACGAAAAGTGGAACCAGGTTAACGATAAATGCGTTAATGAACTTGCGACGAACCCCAAGATTTATGAAAAGTTCCTTATATGAGTATTCTTCGGTATTGGTAGATAATCCAAAGTTTGTATCATAAGGCACTTCCTTATAGCTGAAGAAGGTTTCGTCTATTTCCCATTCCCCACGCACGATTTCGGTGTCCAGCCCGAAGGTGGATCTGCCCGTTTTTGCATATGAAGCAAAGTCCGGAACTTGAATGATAGGGCTATGAAGAAAATCCTTATTCCACAGCCGCAGCCAGATTGTCAATAGATCGAGTGGATAGTGAGAATAGTCGAAAGATTGTCTGACGGTGACATCGAAATACCACCCGATCACATCATATCTAATACCGTCTTGTTCTCCGGTCGACTCATAAAATTTATCCAGGCGTGTATTCCCCGAATTAACCTCTTCCGGGAAAACGATACCTTTAGTGAAATCCTTTGGAAAATCCTTTGGATACTTTTGCCAGATATAACCAGTTATATTCACATCGCTGGCAGTAACAAATGCCAGTGATTGGATAAAAAACCCAGTTGGTATGAGATATAAATTCTGCCCATCCGTAAATTCAATCGTATCCTGACGTCGTATCAAAAAATCTTCCAATTGTGATTGATTGCGAATCACATGCGTGTCCATTCCATATGAACGGTTCACACTTAACCACTTATAGCTCATTGCGGAAACAGCTGTCACTGAAATGAGAATAGATAATAGCCAAAGGTATATGGTATCGGAATGGAGAGGTTTCATACTGGTTTACGTCGAACCGGAAAAACCGGTCTACTGGGTTGGAGGGACGGTGCGGATTCCACGACGCCCAACTCTCGGCGTTGGCCTTGCGGATGGTTAGGCGCTAGGAGTTCCAGGCTGCGCTCGCTTAGCGGCCGCGCCTGCTCGATCCAGCACCACTCCACGCCTTCCAGCGATTTCACGCTTTTTTGGGTGCGCAACGTGTTCGAAGGAAAAAGGGTCAGGGTGCTCCCAGGGAAATCCCCATGGAGGACTGCGCGTGCACATGCGGCAAAGTCGGGCGCGATTGCGCATGAAGATGCCCATTGAAAAGCTTGCCGATGGCGCGCGCGGGTAAGTTTTCCAAATCTCGGTAAGCGGCGGTACTCATCGCTGGTTCTCCACGAGGCTGTCACTGGTTTCCCGGGTCGCCCAGATCGGCACGATTAGTGCCGTTGAAAATCGTCCGCCTGGCGAGCTCTCCTGCAAGCTCCTTGAAATGTTCGGCTTTCTGTGGCCGGCAGAGACCCGAGGAATCTCCGCATCCTGGCTCAAGTAAGTTCGATAGAACGGGACCATACCTCATCTCCATGAATTTAAAGGGAATAATTACCTGAGAGGCCCAAAAATCCTGAATCCGGGCCTGGGACGCCACAGGCCAGTTCCTCCGATCCGTTGCCGAGCTCACCTTGCGGATACCGTCCGAGAGGCCCAGAAACGACCGGTAGCGGCGTTCCGGTGCCGGACGGGTACTTGGCCTTACTCTGGCGTTGGAAACGCGCTACGGGCGATTCTCGTCTGAAGTAGGCATTCAACATCAACGACACCTGGCAGGTCGCCGGCATCAGGAAAGGTAGCGATTTCTTCCAGCCTGGGCTCCGAATTGAGCGCGGCCTCCCGGCAGGTACCGATACAACGTTGGTACTGACACGTTCAAGCGCGCGGCAACATCCGCAACTGTACTGTTCTGATTCTGTAACAGGACCCGAGCGACGGCCAGGTCCTCCTCGGAAAGCGCGCGCGGTCGACCGTTAAGGCGACCACGTTCACGTGCAGCCTTTACACCAGCTCGCACACGTTCCCGGATCACCGCTCGCTCAAATTCAGCGAGCGCCCCAAAGATGTGGAAGATCAGCTTTCCACCGGCGGTGCCGGTATCCAAGGCTTCGGTCAGCGATCGGAACCCAACGCTACGTTCACTGAGCGTATCGATTGTTTCAATCAGCTGTCGCATCGATCGGGCTAAGCGGTCGAGTTTCCACACCACCAGCGTGTCACCCGATCTCAGGTGGTCTAGAGCTCTCATGAGCTCTGGCCTGTCCCGCTGAGCGCCGGAGGCCTTTTCCTCGAAAAGGCGCGCGCAGCCTGCGGCTGTCAATGCGTCCAGCTGAAGCTGTGGATTCTGATCGTGAGTCGAAACCCGCGCGTAACCGATGAGCATTGAAGGTTCCTCCTTTGCTTTGGTTGGGTACTCTCAAAAACCACAATCAGTATGCCTTTCGATAAGATATATTTCAAGATTAATTTTAATAAATCGTGGGCACGAAAAAAGGCCCCGGTTCAGGGCCTTCGCGCAGCTTCTCGAAAACTAAAGTTTTCGAGAAGCTGCGCACCCGGACAGTCCACACCGCTAGTCCAGCCACGAATACCGATCATCCTCGGTGTAACCTTGGTCCTCCTTATCCAGGCGTCTGAGCTCGCCCTTGAGCTCGAGTTGTTGGTCTAGAGGCAAGGTCAGCACCTGTTTTCTCCATCGTTCGTCAGCCAATTTCTCGTCTTCATAGAACATCTTATGAATCCTCGGTCAATCAGCTACCGGACTTCGGCTGGCCAACCAGGCGCTCAAATCGTCTGGCGTTTGGAACGCCAACAGCGCCTCGGCCAGCGCCGCCAAGCCATCATGCCCAAGTTGTCCGACCCGTTGGCGGTTAGCCTCTAGGAATGGCCCCACCATGCGGTGAAGCTGGCGCAAGACCACCGCTAACCCACCCTCTTCTCGGCCCTTTTCCAGCACCACGTTCAGGTCTGCGTAGCCGCGCCGTTGCAGCAGGTTGCGCAACGACGCCTCGTGGGCCGCCGCTGGGTCGTACAGGGCCTCCACGCGCACCGGGTTTCGGAGAATGCCAGGGGCTTTCAATTCATCTCCTGGATAGGCCATATGCAATCCGTCCGGTGTGTGGACCTCGACTCGGTGCGGTCCGGTCAGGCGCACTACCCAGACATACCGCGTCCGCCGGGTCAGCTTGGCTTGGCGGGCACGCCGTTCCGGGGTCCAGCCATTACAAACGCTTGCCAGCGCCTAATCCGTCTAGCTGAGGGGCTGACCGTCCGAGCTCTTCCCAGGCGGTCGAATGCTGCCATGAGATCACCGGTACCCATCGGCGGTGCCGTAAGGTCTTCCCTCGGAGCCGCGATATGCAGCAACAGGACGCGGCCCAGGAAAGCACAGAAGAGAGTTCGACTGCGGACGGCATACTGCAGTTCGGTCATGGCCGGTCGCGAGATCACGCCGAGAACTTCGTTGCATGCGTAGTCTTTGTATACTTTTCCCTGAAACAACAAAATTAGATTGGACGCATCGATTTCAAGCAAAGTGGTACTCCTTACGAGATCGTTGATCGCTGCAATGCCATCTCGAATCTCATACCTCGTCCACCCTTTTCCAGCGAATTCCTCGACTATATATCCGGGGATCTTGGCATTATTAATTCTGGAACCAAATGTACCAGTAAAGGTGCCTCGATATGACACCGGTACGACTCGATAAGGTGGAACTTCAGAATCAGGCGGATAACCTTCCGATTCGTGCTTAACCCACTCCTCAAGAGGATTGCTTACCAAGCGAGCGGCTAAGAGACGCAGCTTTAGTAGGGCAGAGCTAAGATTGGCCCCATCCTGTATGACAGCGGTTTGGATTTCGTGCAGAAGACTCACGTCTAACCCATAGATTCTCGCTTTCAGGATTGGTTCTGCGCCACATAACGTTGAGCTAAGCTGTCGCAGCGCTGCGTAGCGGTGTGGAGGTCAAATGTTAGCTATCAGACCACAGGGATTCTATCGCGATCCTCTGGCCCCCACAATTGTTCGATTCGGATGCCTGTCTGTGGGAGACAAGACATGTCCGACCGGACTTTTACCTCTTTTTCTTCAATTTCCACATAACCATTGAAGAACTCCATAAAGACATAGATTTACCAGAAGGAAAGAAAGAACCCATCTCCAGCAAGTTAAGAGAATCAAGACTGCAAGCAGGACTTACACAGAAGCAGCTTGCAGAAGAAACAGACACAACCGCCGGTTACATCTCCTATCTAGAGAACAATCTATTTGCTAACCCAAACCATGAAATATCACAAGGAATTGCCAACGCACTCGGAAAACCAGTAAATGAGCTTTGGGACAATTCTTGGGAGAGAAAAGACTTAACGGAGAAGCAACAAGTACTTATCCGTGCATACAATCAATTCCAAAAAGAGGATCGACTTAAGCTATTGGAGGAACTAAAAGAATTCGAGGAAGAAAAGAGGACAAGCAACAGATAGGAACGGTTCAAGAGGCTTCGTATAGAAAACTGGGGAAATCGCTCCGCGAGCGTGTGGATACTTGCCTCCGGAAAGTCCCCACACTTTTATCCTGGTTTCCCATACGGCGATCCGCAGGCCCCAGCAGCGGCCTGGAGTCTCCTAACGGAGTAACCACAAGTTTTTTTCGATTTAGCCTGAAATGGCCGAGGTTTTCCGCCGCCCAAGGCTCCGAAGCCAGACCTGCAAGGCACAAGCCATCGGACCGATCAGTGGATGGTCTACAGGCAGAAACGCCCGTGGGATTCTGTGAGGACCTGGGCTTGAAGCCAGGCCAGCGAGACATGACGAGTCAGCGGCCTCCAGTGTTCCGTCTCCCTACATCCCTGTAGCTTCGGCCATCCCGGCCTGCGTGCGGGCACCCATTTAGGTGCCGACTTATTCCCTCATTCGCCCAGGCAATACGGGTAAGCTTGGTATCGCCATTGGAAATAGGGTATACAGGATCAAAAATGTTAACGTAGATTTTTCATAATCGCGTCTCTAACATTATCTGCGCTAACTCCTTCTTTAAACTCTAGCAATGGAATACCGACCTTCTGAAAGATCAGCCTTTTCACGGCGTCTCTGGATTCCGAATTTCCCTGAAAATGCCCACTTCCATGATACTCAATAGCCAGCCGAGGAGCCCCCAGTGGGTCGATGATTAGGAAATCTACACGTTTACTATTGATTGAGAGAAAGGCTAAATCGCTAGCGTAATCACTATGCGATTTGTTATCTGTTCCTATAAAACTTCCAAGCGAAACTTCGGCTAATATGCGATATTTTTGTTCAGAGGTCCAGAGTCATGGCCGCCTGCTCTGCGCGATCCAGGCAGCCTAGGCTTTACACGCAGAAAGAAACCGGATACGGCACACCGAACCCATTGAAGAGTGAATCGCTTATCCGACGCATATAAAAGAGCGTTACTAATCGTTCTGGAAGTTGTTGCCTTAGTTCTGCTGCTTTTGTTGCTCTTCGTATTTCTGTTTCACTTCTTGTACCGAAGGTAGATCTATAGTTTCTACTTGACAGCTCTTCGACATAGCTAGAGTAGACAGGTGATTGTATCTTTGTCTGTAAGCTTCGTATTCAGTGGCTTCGGCGTTTTTGAAGTCCATAAAGAACCATGGAACCAAAAGGAACCATCCCGCAACGCCTAAAGCCACGTTTTGTACTGTCTTATCTGTTTTAGGAAGCAGCCTTTGAATCTCCCCCTGAATATTCATTATCTCGAACTTTAGTGCTTTACAGGATTTACTTTGATCTCCGTATTGCGCAATCATAACGGGGTTGGCGGTTCTTCCGCCACAAGCAGCTAGAACAGATAATGCACATAGGGCTGTTACGGCCTTCTTCATATAGTTCTCTTTCTTACGTGAGGGGTAGAATTTCTCGCCCAGATTCTCCAAGGGTAGACCAGATGTCGAAGATGAACCAGTTTCTACATCCTGCATGTGCTCTGGCGTCGAAGTCTTCCCCAGAAATCGTTGGGCCTCGTTCAGGTACCATCTGACCACGGCTATCACTCCCTGAGTGGCCTCAACCCCGACCATTTCCATCACTACACCGTCTGGACCATCTATGGCTATCTGAAATAGCGCGGCGACATTCCCTCTGATCCGACACTTTTAGAATTACAGTGTGCACGCAGCGGAAGTCACCCCATAGGGTCGTAAGGAGCGGAGCGGCTGGAGAATGGTAAATCCGTTGACGGAGCGAGCACGCTTGTATGCTCTTGGTCGGTTCAGAGGAGCTTACTCTCTCATAACCTGAAGGTCGCAGGTTCAAATCCTGCCCCCGCAACCAATTAAACCCGTAACTTCAATAAGTTACGGGTTTTTTGATTCCGCCAAAACATAAACATAATCGCCATAGATCGCTCATGGACTCACGAGGAAGCGAATTCCTGAGAAATCGCGAGTGGGTGTTGGGTGTGAACATCGACCGACGTTGTCATGTTCCCCCCATTCCTTCCGAAAGAAAGAGTTCGCCGAGGGTCCTCTCTAACCATTTCGTCGTGTATGCCGGCTTGAGCGGTTCCTTCGAGCGATATCCTGCCTCGTCGAGTAGCCGTTCCAGTGCGACGAGATGGTCGCGATATCCGAGACGGACTCCGAAACGGAGACTGGCCTTGTCGGGCCCACACAAAACCCAGCCATCAATTCGGGCCAGGGCATGTGCCCAGAGCGAGCGATCGCCGGTGTCCAACGCGATGTTAGAGGCCAGAACTGCCATTTGGGCAAGCTCTTGATCTGCAACCTCATGAACCGCTGCTAGCGAGGCGCGCAGTTCCGTCACTTCAATCTGCTGCTCCGGCCGCCGACGCTGGAATCCAGTCTGGGTTTCAGTCACACAGTCTTCCACCGTTTCCACGGCATAGCCACCCGAGAGTGCCCGCCCAGTCCGGAATCCATAAAGAGCCAACAACAATTTACCTACGGATCCGAGACGGATACCTACCGTTGTCCGGTGGGTGAACAGCTCACCACAGGCCGGTTACGGTTTGGCCGCTTCCCGAAAGTCGGCTACCGACGCTATGCCACCCCAGCCTGCGCCACCTGTACGCAACGTTCACGGTGTACCATCAGCCCCGCCGGTCGTCGGGCGTGCCCGCCAAGCCGATCAAAACGCATACAAGGGCGGCACCTGGCGGCTGCTACGCGAACTGTCGTGTGCTCTCCGGGAGCAGAACCGGCAACTGGCTGGGTATGACCAGGTATGATTCCTACTAAGACCAGGACTTACCGCTACCTGGCTTCCAACCATTGAATGCATTCCGATGATTAAAAGCCTCGACCAAACCCGAGGCCCCTTCCGCGCGGAGCATCTGCGCTCGGGCGATCCTTACGAGCTCGACGATGGCCACCCCATCGAATGCTTGCCGAGTGGTGGGCGACATGCGAAATCGAATGCGAGCGGTGCGTTTATTCTGGAGAGTGACCCGGATGTCGAGTCGGTGGGCGTCGATGCGGGATTTACGCCAGATGAACACAATCTGCGCGCCCCCGACATCGCCGTGGGACATGTCCCGGATACGCCGGGGTGGATTCCTGGTGCCCCGCCGCTGGCGGTCGAGTATGCCGATACCGGCCAGGACGAGCGGGACCTGCAAGCCAAGATTCACACGCTGCTTGGAGCCGGAACGCGCTATGTTTGGGTAGTGCGCTTGACCGGACCGCACCGAGTCGAGGTCCACACGCCGGACGGATTGCATATGGCCTATCCAGGAGAGGCGTTGAAAGCCCCTGGCATTCTCCGAAACCCGGTGCGCGTGGAGGCCCTGTACGACCCAGCGGCGGCCCACGAGGCGTCGTTGCGCAACCTGTTGCAACGGCGCGGCTACGCGGACCTGGACGCGGTGCTGGAAGAGGGCCGAGAAGAGGGTGAGTTAGCGGTGGTCTTGCGCCAGCTTCACCACGTGGTGGGGCCATTCCCAGAGGCTAACCACCAACGGATCGGCCAACTTGGGCGTGACGGGCATCAAGATTTCCAAGGATGGCTGTCGAGTACTCGGCGGCGCTGACAGTCCGGTCCTCTTCCGCCGCTATTTGGCGATGGATGCCTTTCCGGCGCCGGTGCACAGTGGTGCCATCAAGGCGCTCCGTCCGCTCGTAAACGTCTCGTCCGACGAGGATTTCGTGTTGCTGGTGGCCCGGCTGCTCGCCGCGTTGCGCAGCAGCGGACCTTATCCCGTGTTGGTACTTTCTGGGAAGCAAGTCTCCGTGAAAAGGTGCTATTCGGAACGTCTATCTCAATTACTCACGCCCGAAAGGAAGAAGTATGAGCGACGGCAAACAGGGCGATATGTTCGGGTTCAAACCCGTGGGTGAACTGCTGCCCAAGAAACTGAAGGAAAGGGCGAAGGACAAGCCGTTAAGCCAGGTTAAAAAGCGTGGCGTCGAGGCCAACACCGCCATAGCTATGGACCCACCGGACCAAATCGGCTATCAGCACACGGTGCTGTGTCAGACATCCATGCCTTACCGTGACCCCGGAAAAGTCGTGCGGGTCTGGGAGCGTGAGCAGGGAATTGTTTCCTTGCGCATCGAGGCTGGGGCAGCCCGCCATCCAGAGACACATGATTGGCTTGAGTTGGGCTTACCGTTCGGACCCAAGCCCCGGCTGATACTGGCACATCTGAACGCCGAAGCCCTCAAGACAGCTTCCCCCGTTGTTGAGATGGAGGAAAGCCTTACGGCCTTTGTCAACCACATTCAGGACCCCACAGAGCGCGGCAAGTCAGGCCCTAATGGTTACCAAATTCGCACCTTCAAGGACCATCTTGCACGCCTATCCGCCGCTATTATTCGCATGGCTGTTTCGACAGAGGAACGCGCCGTTCAGGTAAACAGCCAGATTGTAGACGCCTTTGATCTGTGGTTTCCCAAGAACGAGAAACAGCGGGTTCTTTGGCCATCAACTATCCATCTGAACGACAAATACTTTGCCAGCCTACAAAAGCACGCTGTGCCCTTGGACGAGCGCGCCCTTGCCGCTCTGTCCCATTCGGCTATGGCTCTGGACATCTATGCTTGGCTGGCGCAGCGTCTACACCGGGTGCCGCGCGGCCGCCCCCAGTTCATTACATGGGCGGCCGTCAAGGACCAGTTTGGTCCCGGACATGCCCGAATGAATAATTTTAAGGCTGTCTTTCGTGTCGCGCTGTCGCAGGTTCTTACTCATTACCCCGCGGCCCGTATCGAGGCGGATGGCAGCGGCCTAACTTTGCACAACAGCCCGCCGCCCGTATCCAAGCGTATGGCCCTTGTTTATAAGCCCACGGAGTGATCCGACCTACCTGCAGCTACTCTGCCGCGGATCCCGGTAAACCGTTGCTATTGTTGATAAGCCTGTGTGTATGGAAAGTTATCAACGGCTACTTTGCAGCAGCAACCACGGCTACTTTGCAGCAGCGACTCGCAAAATCAACGGCTACTTTGCAGCACAAACCTATATATACCTATATCTTTACCGCTAGTTGTCCACCCCAAACTGTGGACAACTACAGAAAACCCGGTCTTCCAAACCCGCTACGCTCACAACTTCGAACAGCCCCCAAACTTCCCGCCTCCTACTCCATCTTCGAAAACATAAAAGGTCTCATGGTCAGGAAGCATCACGAGTTTCTCGACAAGCTGATCGAGGCATTCCGCCTGATCGGACACCGAATGCAAAGCCCTTGGACAATGCTGGACGCTTCCCCTTTCAGCGTTCCGCAAAACCATCAGCGTCCTATCCTAATTGGGGCAAAGAAGGGCTTTAAGCTTCCCAACTACCCGACCCCCACTACATGCGCTGCCAAAACGACGAACAGCAGATTACCATCTAGGCCATCCCACTTTGACGCTCTGGGAGGGGAGATCTACCCGAAGCAGAGCGCACGGTTTCCCCGACTAGTTTCGCTTCCACAAAACCAAATGGCACGGAGCACGGCAAATCAGGAACGCCGTCCCACCTCCCTTCGCTCGCACTGTTACCGCAAACATTATTCAGGCTCTCGCCATTGAGCCGATACGCCCCAAGACACCTGTCGACCTCGGCGACCTAGACCTCTTGCTCATAGATATACCCCACGCTTCCGAGTACTGGGGTATTCCAAACCACATTGCCCACCGCAACCGCAAGAGCGGCACGAAAAAGCGCAAGCAGAGGAACATCGAAGCCGAGCACCTAGCGGTGCAGGAGACCTCAGCAGTAGGTAGGCCCTAGGTAAGGACACAGGAAGCCCGTAGAGAGCCTCTCAGGAGCTCCTAGGAGCACATGAAGGAGCCGCAAACCCTAACCGCCCACCTCAAGACGCGGGTATTAAGCAAGGAGAATTCCTTTAGGCCATTGGTCATTCGGAAACCATATCGGCTCAACTGTCCGGCGGCGACAACCCCCCCGATTTTTTGGACCCTAACAACCTAAAACCCTTTATTTACAAGAACTTGGCGGCGACGACAGAACCAGTGGAATTTCAACCGCTAGGTAGAAGTCGATCAGCTTACGGATATCGAAGCCCTAACCTCCGTTCTGAACCACAGCCAAGCCGCCCATAAACAGGTCGGCACCCAACTGGCTACCGCCAAGCCAACATTGCCAAGAGCGAGCATGCCTGCCGCCATGAAGGCAGCAAGAACAGAAACAATGGCCGATGCTAGTTGACCTACCGCCCAAAAGCCGATAGGTAGAACGAGGGCTCCCAAGATGGCTTTCTTGAGAGCGATTTCTTGACGGGCGTGCGGAACACCCAAAAAAACCCTTTGTTTCCTTTAATGCGGCGCAAGGCCCCTTCCTGACAGACCGGACACGGAACGCTTCCGCTTACAGAAATGGGAATCCCTTCACTGCGGACACGACGAATCTCACCGTCGATAACCTCGTCGATATCTGCCAGAAGGGATTGGTAGTCGAGTTCCCCGCGCTCAATTAGCCGTTGCTTCTCGTGCCAAAGTGCCGTTAAGTCCGGCTTCACAGCAAAGGATGGCAAGGCATCGTGAAAGCTGCGGCCCAACTCTGTGCTGAGAATTTGCTTGCCCTTCTCAGCTAGAAAGCCACGGTGGAACAAGGTTTCGATGTGTGTGTCCCTGGTCGCCGGAGTACCGATGCCGCCAGCCTCGTCGGCCTTTTCAGCATCCTTGCTAAGCAATAGCTCTTTAATTTTTGGATCAGTCACATACTTGGCGACCTGCGCCAGATCCTTGAGCAGCGTTTTCATGGCGTACCGCGTTGGCGGTTTAGTAAACTCACGCTTGGCACCCGCATCGCTCACGGAGCCCTGCTCTCCAACAGTCAGCCGATCCAAATCCACCGGCTCGGCGTCAGCCTGCTCCTCTCCGCCTCCCTGTCCCTGGCGGTACAGACTACGCCAGCCAGCAGACACATCAACCCGACCATTGGACGCGAAGCGGTAGTTATCAGCCTGGAACAGAACGTGCGTGCTTCGGTATTGCTCCGGAGGATAGAACTGGGCCAGATACGACCTGGTGATCAAGTCGTAGAGATTTCGCTCTGGCTCCGGGAGCGCCGGACGCCTGCTGTTCAACATGCTCGGAGCGATTGCTCAATTCGAGACCGAAATCCGCGCCGAGCGTCAACGGGAGCGTAAAAAACCTACCTAAGCCCGTATCTACTAAATCCGTTTTTCTATGCTGGTACGAAGCGCTGCACATTGATCTTGTCCGCTTTTTTGCGTGCCTGCACCAGATCATAGGCCGCCTGCATACGCAGCCACGTATCCGCCGTGCCGCTGAACGCCTTTTCCAGCCGTATCGCCATTTCCGGGGAAACCGCGGCCTTCTCGTTCACCAGATTGTTCAGGGCCTGCCGGGTCACGTCGAGCACCTTAGCGCCTTCGGTGACGCTCAGGCCGAGCGCTTCAAGGCATTCCTGCCGCACAATGCGGCCCGGATGCGGGGGATTGAACATCGACATAATGAAACCTCCTTTCTAGTGGTAGTCCACCAAATCCACATCGAGGGCTTGTCCGTCACTGAAACGAAAGATCACCCGCCAGTTGGCCCAGACAGTGATCGACCAGAAGCCTTTCAGGTCCCCTTTGAGGGGATGCAGGTGAAACCCCGGAAAATCCAAGGCATCGACCACAAGGGCGGTATCGAGCGCAAACAGGATGTTTTCCAGTTTGTCGGCGTAGTCCGCCGGAACCTTGCTGCGGTCGCCGCGCTCATAAAGCCGTTTCAAGCCTCGATGTTTAAAACTACCAATCATTATTCTAGATAATAGCAACAATTGTCACTTGTCAATCATAAAATTCCCACTCCCTGCTTTTTTCTTGTCGCCCCGCTCCGAAGGGTCTAACCGCAATCCGCGGTACAGGCGGGGACGCCGATGACCGCCAACGGTGATAACACACTAAGCAAGGCCGCTTCCCAGGAGACTGGCGAGCGGCCTTATTTTTTTCGTCTTACAGGAAATCATCGTTGTTTAAATATCCCGAGGGGGGAGTTAGGGGGCAGCGCCCCCCAAGAGGTCGCAGACCCCACGCGGATATGTGCTCATTTTCCCGTTATCTTAAGGATTGCCACTTTCGATCTGGTGGTTATCCCAACCGGGCAGACGAAAGATGATTTACGCCCCGCCGTGAAACTGGCTCACAGCGCCGTGAATGCTCTGGTGTACCGGAAGACCGTATAGCCTTCGCTTTGGTCAAGACCACCAACAGCGCCGATGAGTTAGCCGCAGAAAGGGCCTATCTGGAGCAAACGGACTATCTGACCCTCGACGGGTTTATCCCCGTCTCTACGGCCTACGGTATCGCACACGACAACGGCAAGACCGCCATGGAAACCCCGCACCCCACTTTGAACAGCAAGGCAGAACTGCTCGCACAGGCCATCATCAACCGCCTTGTAGCGCTTACACAATCCAAGGAGGTTGCATAAATGGCCACCAGTACTGCCACACTTAAAAAAGGTTCACCGCCCCGAAGAGAGAAGACCGCTAATGTTATCAAGGTCGATCCGCGCCCTTCCGAGGGCAAGAACAAACCCTTGCAAGTTATGGTTCCGCTGGAGGTCTTTGAAGCTTTCAGCCAAAGGGCAGAGGAGGACTTTGGTTTTTCAAAAGGCGCAAAATCGCAGCTTTTCCTTGCTATGTGGGAAGCCCATCAATCCAATTAGTTATGGTTCCATGAAACCATGAAATCATGGAAACCATGTTCCATGAAATCATGAAATCTTTGTTTTTATCTCAAGGGTGGCTTTTGATTGCAAAATCCGATGAACGCAACTTCATAGACTTTTTCCGGCAGGGGTTTGTCTTTGATCCACTCCTGCCATTCATCCTCTAGGCCGTAGATATCGTATCCCGGCGCGGCCTTTTTGGCTCGTTCAATGGCCCATGGCGCTAACGGTGGAATAGGGGAGGTATCAGCCGGTTTCTTTGTTCGCCGGTTCTTGTATACCAACACATTATCATTCAGATATAACCCATAATCCGGGAAATTCTTGCTCTTACTATCGGATTCGACGATTTTCTTTATCAAAAACTTGAATTTTTTATCAGGAGATTTTGACCCGGTTTCCTTTTTGAGCTTGTCCAGCCCAATGGCCAATTCTCTTTGTTCTCCACAATTCTTTCTCCCGATCTCGTAAATCCGTCTTTCAAGCGGCTTTCTCAGCCGGAAATAGTCACGGTTTATGCTCAATAGTTCATCCGCCTGCAAAGCGTTGAAAAACCAATCGGAGAGCTTGATGTCAAGAGACAGCAGGCGACCTTCCCAGCCATCACGCCGAACCGCTTCCCATTCGTCAATCAGGCCAAAGTTTTTTGTTACCTCTAGGCCATTTGTCTTGATATTTGTTTGTATTCTAGTGCCCGCCAGCCGTTCCAGTGCGCTTTCTAAACGTTGATACCCAACGCCAGCCGTTGGTCTATTTGTGGACACGAGCAAATCATGTGAGGTTAGACGTACCCGCTGATTGATTTCCAGACCCTCTTTCATTGCGGCGCGCAGATATGAAACCACACGACGATGCGGTCTCGTTTGCCGGTCTGTGGAACACCGCAGAGCTGCGGACGCCTGACGCACAGAGGATTCCAGGCATCCGTGCGTCCCTATACACTCCGGCATCCCTGGCTGCGCGCGCATCCCTGTGCTTGCCCCAGGGATGGGCGAGAAGCCCTCAGAAGCCCCCAAAACGCCTCTAGGATCCCTCAGCAGTAGGGTAGCCCTAGTAGCTCTAGGGAGAGGCACAGGAAGCCAGTAGAGAGCCTCTCAGAGGCTCCTGGGGGCGCATTGGAGGGTAGGGGTAGGTCGAAAAGGGATCGATGAGGACCTGAAGACTGGATCGCGAGTGGTCGGGCTCGATGAGTGGGGGGTGATCGCCTGTGGCCTGCAGGACAGGTAGCCATCGACGCACTGCCTTGATTAATGCGCCGCCTACCGAAGATTGCGCGTGCACACGCGGTGCGGCAGGATGCGACTGCGCTCGCTACGCGCAAAGGCATTAATATGAACTTTCCAGAATACAATTGACATATAGTTCCGAAATAGATGCAGTATTCGGTAATTTAAGAAGTGTTGAAATAAGAGCAGCCACATCTTCCGGTTGTGTCATTTGTTCTGGTTCGATAATATTTCGGCTGATATCTTTGACCATCTGTGTATTGACCCACCCCGGACAGACTGCTGTTGCTCTGATGCCATACTCCCAACCGGAGCATCTTACTGAATGTGTTAGTGCTGTGAGCGCGAATTTACTCATCTCATACCCTACCCCTACCGATCGCCCTCTTATTCTCTTCCCGGACAAAGAAGATAAATTAATCACCTTGCCCCTTCCTGCTTTCTTCAAATATGGGAAAGCCAAGCTTATCAATCGCAATGGACCTTTGACGTTTACAGTCCATAGTTTATCCACAATTTCTTCATCAAAATCTTCGATTGTAGTTGATCGAAAGATGCCTGCATTATTTATCAATACATCGACACGACCATATTTTCCTATTGTAGAATCAATCCATTCCATTGCTGATTCAGGTGCTTCAGCATCATACCTGTTACACAATACTTTATTCCTATCAAATGCATGAAACTTGTTTTCAAGAGTCTCGATTCTACGCGCACCGAGGCTTAAAATATACCCCTCAGAAGATAGTCTCTTTGCTATTTTCTCACCAATTCCTCTATTGGCGCCTGATAGCATTACAACTATTCTTTCATCATTGGTTTTCATATTTCTTCTCTTTGGAGTTGTATCCGATGTGAATCCCTGAAGGAATCAGTTGTGGTGTGTCGGGTCCCTAGGGATTATAGGAGGTTTTGGTGGACGGTCCAATCGATTATCCACAGTTTGGGATGAGATAACTATCGCTATTATATGAGGAGTACCCATGGATCCCGTCACAAACAGGCGCCAATAACTGATTCATCTTCTAGCCAGGCGGCAAACAGCGCATCCGGCTTGGTCTCCTTCATAGCCAAGAAATCCAGATCGGTGAACAGTTCCCGTTCATGGAAATAGCAGGCCAGCAACGCGTTTGGTATCTTCCGGAAGAAGTCTTTGGTGATGTAGTGCCGGGTAGCCATCCGTCCTCCGTAACTGTTTGTCAACCCCTTGGATTATACGGGACGTTGCAGTATATGTACGGTACATTCACCGTAGTTCACCAAACCAGAGGGAAGCCATAGCCACCGCCAAGACCGCCACGCTGACTTTTCGCATCGAACCGAAACTGAAAGAGGCGCTGCGCACGGAGGCGGAATGGGAGCATCGTTCCATCGCCAACATGGTGGCGGTGCTGATCATGGATTACTGCGACAAGAACGGGATACCCGTTGAAGTACCGAAACAGAAAGACAAGAACTGAGTGAACAACGCGGGTGGCTGAAGCATCGGTAACCAGGGACAAACAAGGCCTAACCATGAAACAAGAAACCATGACCTATCTCGAACAAGCCATCTCGGAGGAAGGCAAGAAGCAGCGCATCCACTATCACGCTGTCGATCACACTGAACGCTACGCCGATCCCGAAGAAAAAGTCCGTGCCGAATATTGGGCGGAAATGATCTAAATGAAGGTGTAATTCTAAAAATGCAAAACGTATTCCGGTTAATTCGGTATCAGAGGTTGATTTTATCCAGGCTGGTGAGGTCTTGTTCAATAACACAAATAGTACTACTTGGGTAGGAAAAACGGCAGTGTTGTATGAAAAAACTTTACCAAGCATATGTTGCTCGAATCATGTAACGCGTATTGTTCCTAATGTGAGAATTAGTAGTGAATATCTTTCCGCAGTGTTCAACATGATGCAGCGCCTTGGATATTTTTCTAAGTTAAGCACTAATTTTAACAATCAAGCTGGTATAAACTCAGAAACCTTAGAGAAAATTGTTATCCTATTGCCATCCCTTGCTATTCAGAACCGTTTAGTATCTGAACTTGATGTTGCTCGTGTTGAGCGTGATGAAGCAAGAGCAAAGGCCGATTCTCTTCTTTCCGGTATTGATCCTTGGTTGACGAAACAGTTAGGGATCAAAACACCAAAAAATAGAGTGGCCAATGCGTATGCCATTCATCTGAAAGCTAGAGAACCAACCAAACAACTGGGTGCTGATTATTACCATCCTGAACGAGTAGACGCGCTACGGGCGATTCAAGCCGCCGACAAAGCGGATAAGGTTGTGGGGCTGGGCGAGATCGTAGCTTTCAAGCGTGACACGGAAAAGGAAGCCGATCCAGATAAATATATCGGACTGGCAAACATTGAGAGCAATACGGGAGAGTTGGCCGTTACCACTGAGGAACCGGGTAAAGGCCAGTGCTTTTTTTCAATAAAGGCAATGTCCTGTATGGGCGGCTCCGCACTTATTTGAACAAGGTGTGGTCCACCGACCGGGATGGGGTCTGTTCGACCGAGTTCCATGTACTACGCATCAAACCTTCTGATCCTCCGATTCATTCAGACTATCTAGCCGCTGCTTTGCGTTCTTCGCTAGTGGTTGCTCAAACCAAGCACATGATGACGGGGAATACCCATCCGCGCTTAGCGAACGATGATGTGGTGGACTTGTTGGTTCCGATACCGGATGAAGCAACGCAAACGGAGATAGTCGTGGAAATCCAGCGCCGCAGGGAGGAAGCTAGGCGGTTGCGTCAGGAGTCCGAAGAGGAATGGGAAGCGGCTAAAAGTGGGTTTGAAGCTGAATTTCTGGGTGAGGGATAGCCATGGCACAGCTTACCTATCTGATTGACGAGATCGGTTCCGGCATGGAAATTTACTATTCCAGCCGCCTTGGTGAGCGCTACCTCAAGACTGCATTCATCCTCTGCGATAACTATGTGGAACTACTCTCACAAATTATGTTTGGTCGAGAACGTGAACGATTGGTCTGACTCCAGGACGAATGGCAGCTTCAAAAATTTCCCGCAGATTTTCAATGACGTTAGAAATGGAAAGAACGGCCACTTCCATCCTGACAAACACCATCGAATTATCGAGCTGACGGACCAAATGAAAGAACGCCGTACTAGGAGGAACGATTTCTTCCACTCGTCCCACTTGCTTGATTTGAACGTGAACAATCGGGAATGTGTGGAGGCATTCTGCGACCTGATCGAACTCGGTGAATTACTGTTCGGAGATGATTGGCGGCGGGAAATTGAAGTAAACACCAAGACAGATATTCTTTGCGCTTTATTTCAGTTGGAGAAGATGACATTTTCCGATCCAACGATTGAGCCCTGTATCAATGAACTTCTCGAATCTTGGCCGAAGCAGAGAAAAAGAACGCCAGAAGATATCCAAGAGAGGCACGCAGTACGTGGTATGTCAAATGGTAAATTATTCAGAATCGAATAACGAATAGTTCATGGGAGAGCACCAATGGCCCTTTGGTTAGTCCGCGCCGGCGCGCACGGTGAATTTGAAAAGAAATTTCTTGAAGAGAACAGAATCTTTCTTACCTGGGATGGACTCTCGCACGATCTCGGTGCATTGAAGAATCGCGGGCAACTCCGCGCCTTGCTGGAGCAGGTCTATCCCGATACGCCCAAGGGCCGGATCACCAATAATCTGGGGCAGATTTGGGCGTTCAGCCAGGGGATCGCGCAGGGCGATTGGGTTGTCCTGCCCAGCAAACAGAAGCCCGCCATCCATGTGGCAAAGGTGAAAGGGGATTACACCTTCAATCCCGATGGTGACGATCCGTTCTTCCATTACCGGGAAGTGGAATGGATTGTTCAGGATGTACCGCGCACCAACTTCGATCAGGATTTGCTCTATTCCTTCGGTGCCTTCATGACCGTTTGCCAGGTGAGCCGCAACGATGCCGAGCAACGAATTCACAAGATGGCCAAGAACGAATGGAAATCGACCGGCATGATACCAAGCGCCAAGAAGAAAGCGGAAGAGGAAGCTGCGGAGTCCGGCAAGGGACTGGAGGACTTGGTCCAGGCCGCACGGGACCAGATTGCGAAACTGATCATTGCCCAGTTTCAGGGGCACGGCATGGCCCGACTGGTGGATGCAGTACTTCGCGGCAGGGGTTATACTACCTATCTGAGCCCTGAAGGACAGGATAAGGGTATCGATATTTTGGCAGCACCGGAACCGATGGGTTTTGGTGAGCCGCGTGTTTGTGTGCAAGTGAAGTCCGGCGATTCCGCATTGGACCGCCCGATGCTGGATCAACTGATTGGCGTGATGCAGAACGTCCAGGCCAGTCATGGGCTGTTGGTTTCTTGGGGTGGATTCAAGTCCAGTGTGGACAAGGAGGAAGCCACGCAGTTCTTCCGGGTCCGTCTTTGGGATCAGGGAGACCTAATCGACCAGGTGCTTGCGCATTATGACAAGCTGGACGAGGAAATCCGCACGGAATTGCCGCTGAAACGGATTTGGGTGGTTGCGGAAGCGGCGGAGTAACACCGTCTGACCGCCCGTCACGCCGCTTGCAAGCTACGCGGCAAGCGCACGCCCCCGCACTGCGCTGGTCTTTTCCCGTTCCCTATCCTTGCTTGATTACCCTGACCAAACCATTCTTTCCAAGGCATTAACGCATTTGCGCCGAACGTGCCACTAAGCCCAAGCTCAAACGCGGCTGCCGCAGAGCCTCCCATTAGCGCCCCCAAAATTGCTAGTGCCAGAGATACACTTTCAGTGTGTTCTGATCCCGCGAAATTAGACCATCATGGCCTTGGGACCGGCCTTTTTCCATTTGGGGGTGAAACAATGTTTGCTGATTATGAGGAACGGCGAGAGGCCGATAAGCACAGGCGGGAGCAAATCCGTGCGTTGCCGGTGGAACAACATCTGGCCGTGGAAGCCGATCTGCGACGTTTAGCGGACCAAGGGTACCGCGAAGATGAGTTGATGTGGGCGTATGAACAGTTGCTCAAAAAGAGCGGCAAAACGTTTCCAGGTAATAAAGTCATGACCGATCCCTCAAAGCCAAACAAGGCCAAGATTGAGGGAACGGCGCGCATAGCCCTATAGGAACAAACCTAAAAACAGCCCACAATAGACAAATCGCAAGAAATTCTCGCATAATGGAGTTTGCAAGATTATGATGTGTCATGGAGGTTCCCGTGGCGACACAACTTATTGTCAGACGGATCAAGGCCTTACGAGAAGAGCGCAAGCTTTCGCAGAGTGATCTTGCACGCCTCTTTGGCTTCAAGGATCGGCAAACCGTTTCGGCCATCGAGACCGGTGAACGCCGTGTCACAGCTGAAGAGCTCATGCTCGCTGTCGAAAAGCTGGGAGCACCGCTGGACTACTTTACTGACCCCTTCCTACTGGTTGGCGAGGGCCGCTTCTCCTGGCGGCAAAACGACCTTGGCCAAGAGCGACTGAATACCTACGAGCGAAACACCGGCCGATGGATCGCCGCCTTTCGGGTGATCGCGCCGCAAGTTGGGCGCGCGACTCCGCTTCTGCGTCGAGCACTCGGTCTTACCCGCCAATCGCGGTTCGAGGACGCGATGGAGGTGGGAGAACGGTTTGTCGCCGAGTTCGAACTCGGCGATGTTCCGTCACTCCGTTTGGCCGATGTGATGGAGCGTGATCTCGGTATCCTGGTCCTTATGGTCGATGCGTTCGAGGGGATTTCTGGCGCTGCCTGCCGTCTGCCCGAGCTGGACGTGGTGCTTATCAATCGCCATGAAATCGTCGGGCGCCGTCATTTCGATCTCGCGCATGAGCTTTTCCACATCCTCACCTGGGATGCAATGCCGCCAGAACACTCGGAGGAAGCTCGGGAAACCGGGGGCAATCGCGTTGAGCAGCTCGCCAACAACTTCGCATCTGCAGTGCTCATGCCTACTGGTACGATCAAACAATTTGGTGATTGGGCAAGCCTCGGAGAGGCCGAACTCATCGCTAAGCTGAACTCGGTGGCCGACGATCTACAGGTGACCTCCTCGGCATTGAAATGGCGGCTGGTTGCTCTCGATCAGCTCACGCCTGCAAAAGCGCGCACAATCCCTGAAGCGGCGCTGCGAAACAACGGACGGGATACGGCTGAGAACATTCCACCTGCCCGTTTCTCGAAACCCTTTATGGAGGTGATCTGTCTTGCCATCGACGAAGGCCGCGTTTCGATGCGACGTGCTGCGAGCCTGCTTGATCTGACCATCGAAGACATCGCAGACCTTTTTGCCACATACGGGATCGAACCTCCTGCCGACTTGTGACGACTCATGGCACGACACCCTGGGCCCGTCCTTGTCGACACAAACGCAATCTTGGAGTCTTTCAGGATAGGAGCATGGCGGGCACTCTCGGGTGGCTATGCCGTGGAAACGGTGGAAGACTGTGTGACTGAAACCCAGACTGGATTCCAGCGTCGGCGGCCGGAGCAGCAGATTGAAGTGACGGAACTGCGCGCCTCGCTAGCAGCGGTTCATGAGGTTGCAGATCAAGAGCTTGCCCAAATGGCAGTTCTGGCCTCTAACATCGCGTTGGACACCGGCGATCGCTCGCTCTGGGCACATGCCCTGGCCCGAATTGATGGCT
>Ga0209561_1000080_pt1 | contig 30979 bp, 27 predicted proteins | sample WorMettrBAHAMAS2_FD_187393 | JGI IMG/M metagenome (GOLD analysis project Ga0209561, IMG submission 187393) | Marine gutless worms symbiont microbial communities from Max Planck institute for Marine Microbiology, Germany - Inanidrilus... | ecosystem: Host-associated > Annelida > Digestive system... | reverse complement strand
CCGCCGACCCCGCAACCTGGGGCCGCGTCCCCCGCAACGCCCAATGCCCCTGCGGCTCGGGCAAAAAGTACAAGCACTGCCACGGGAAAGTCGCATAGGGCGGGACCCGAAACCACGGTCCGACCAACGTTGGGATCTGTAGGGGCGGGTTTGACGCTACGCGTCCACTTTGCGCAGATACCCGCCCCTACGTCGTTGGGTTCGCGCGTTCGGCGCGAGGGTCGTGACGGGCTTTGATCGCCGGCGTTGAACGCGCCGATGCAATAAGCGAGAATCACCTCCGCTGAACTGCGCGGGGAGACGGTTGATGGCCGGGCAGCTCGAGTGGACCGAGGCGTTCTCCATCGGCATCGCGCCGTTGGACTACGAGCACCGCAACCTGTTCTCCACCCTCAACCGGCTGCACGACGAGCTCGACCGCCACGAGGACGCGGACCGCATCGAGGACACGCTGGGCGAAATCCATGCCCGCATGGCCGCCCACTTCGCCCTCGAAGAGAAGGTGATGCGGGAGAACAAGTACGCCCGCTACGCGGAGCACAAGGCCGAGCACGACGCCCTGCTGGACGACCTCACCGAGGCCATGGTGCGCTACGTCGCCCAGCCCAGCGACGAGACACCGACGACCTCAAGGGGCGGCTCACCGCGTGGATCCTCGACCACGTGCTGAGCCGCGACAAGCAGATGAGCGAGATGGCCGGCTCGCCGGCCCAGCCCCAACGTCGGCGGTTCAGACGACCGTTTTGACGTGCTTCGACACGGCGCTCGCGCGCCTCGTGGTAGCGGCGTCGTCCGGCATCATCTGTTAGGGCGGGTTCTAAACCCGCCCCTACGTCAGGGGTGGTGCCTCGCCCCGGCAACGGTCGAGGGATTTCCGAACGCCTCGGCGTGGCACGACGATGGTGCCGACCAGCACCTGTACCGCGGCACCGTCCTGGTTGAGGGTCGTCGTCCGCATCTTGACCAGCCCGACATCGGGGCGCGAGCGCGACGGCCGTACGTCGAGGATTTCCGTCTCGACGCGCAACTCGTCGCCGGGGCGCACCGGCGACAGCCAGCGGAACTCCTCGAATCCGACGCCGACGATACCGCCGGCCGGCTTGAGCTCGCCGTCGACCAGCAGGCGCATGGTCATCGCCGCCGTATGCCAGCCGCTGGCTGCCAGGCCCTGGAAGATCGATGCATCCGCCGCGCCTTCGTCGAGATGGAACGGCTGCGGATCGAACTGGGCGGCGAACGTCTTGATGCCGGCAACGTCGACCCGCAACGTGCCGGAGCCGTACCGCTGCCCGACGGCGAAATCGTTTAGAAAACGCTCGGTCACGCCGGCCTCCCCTTCCACTGCGCAGGGACGATCATCGGAACGGACGTCCGGCGCAAGGCGGATCGACCCGGCCGCGTCCGCACACGGGGGCCGGTGTCAGGTTTCGTTCTTCGGCTCGGAGAAGGACGGGACGTCGAACACTGCCACATGATTGGCGAACCAGAACTTCAGATAGCCGCCGATCTCGTGGACGTCGATCTCGCCGTTAATGATTTCGTCGATGGCCGTTCGCAGGTCCTTGATAAGGACGTCGTGAGCACGGCGATGGTAGTGTAGCCCGGCATTCCCTAACTTTTCCAAAGAAATTTCTTCTTCTTTAAAATGATGCATGGAGTACGCACAGAGTTGTTTCAGTTCCGAAACAACCATGTTTTCGTCCTGCCCATCATTGACGCGGATATTCAAGCGGTTAATGTAGTTTACCAATGATTTATGATGCAAGTCTATTTCTTCAATACCGGTTTCGTATTCGGATGACCATTCTATTACATGATGATCTTTACTATCTTGACCAGCGAATAGATTCCAGTACTCCTGATCTTCCACCAATTCGTGCTGAATTATGGTGCTTTGAGATTTATCGACGAAATAAAACGCGGTGGCGCCGAATAGACCGCTGGAAATAATGGAGTATAGAAGATGCTCTATCCTCCTGTGTTTCTGGGTATGCGTGCCGATATCCTCATACCCGGCACCCTGGAGGATGATCTCTTCGTGCCGGAAATGGCTCTGCAGAGCGGAAAGGAACTTGTGGGCGATCTTTTCGACGTTTCCGGAACTTCCATGAAGCTTCCAGTCGTTCTCCAAATCTTCGAGAATCCTGACCAACCCGATGTGATTGGCGTCGATAAAGTTGTTCCCAGACTTCGAGACAGCATACACGGCACCCCCCTCTCGCAAAGATTGCTTAATTTGAGAGAATACCCGCCATAGGTTTATGCAAGCTTTGCTTGTACTGCTCTTGCGTTGAGTTTGTTCTGACTATTGTTCCGAAAATATCACTTTCGACCGGGAACTCAAGTCCTTGGCGTTGATTTGGATTTCGATGTATTGGCGGAAATCAGCAGGCCTGCCTGGCGGCCCCGCGCGCATCGCTGGGGGCTCGATCAGTCACTGTTTCCAGGTATTCGGGATGACGAAGACGTGCTGAGCATTTGGCGCCCGCGATTTCGCTGACGGGCTGGCCGCGACCGATCGGCGGGCACCGGGTCTGTCTTCGATCAGCCCGTGCGCGTCTCCAGGCTTGCGCTACCGAAGAGTCGGCGCGAGGCGCATCTTCGGTCCGCGCCGTCTTCGGCTGGCGGCACGCAACCGGCCGGCCGGCGAGACACCTTGGCGGTCCGCCGGCCTTCCGGGAAACGTAAGCTCTGCGATCAGGAACTCGACGTCGGGATCTTCTTGGCGAGGACCGGTGGAGCCTTCTTCGACTCGGGCTTGGGCGCTTCGGCCGGCTTGGCCGCCGACGCCGCGGGAGCGGCCGGTGCCGCGGGTTTCGGTGCCGCTGCTGCCGGAGCCGACGGTTTCGGCGCAGCCGCCGGAGCGGCCGGGGCCGGTGTCGCGGGCCTCGGCGCGGCGGCTGGCGCGGGCGTCGCTGGTGCGGGAGCCGGTGCGGGAGCCGCTGCCGGAGCCGCCGGTGCGGGGGCGGGCTTCGCGGCGGCCGGGGCCGGAGCCGCTTTCTTCTCAGGCTCGGCCTTCTTTGCCGGCTCGGTCTTGGCCGCGGGCGCTGGCGTGGCCGCAGGCGCCGGTTTGGCCGCCGGTTCGGCCGTCTTCGCCGCGGGCTTCTCGGCCGGCGTGACGATCTTCGCCGCCTTCTTCAGTGTCGCCATCACCTCGTGTCAGCCCGGAGCCAGTATTCGTTGGCCATGTCGGCCTGCTTGCCGCCGGATTCCCACATCAGGTAGGCGAGTTCGCGGATGCGCTGCTGGATGTCCTCTTTCATGGTCCTCCCCCATAGACGACCGATATTGCGGAATTGCGCCGCCGAAATGCTGTCCCAGGCGCGGCCCGATCGCGGCGCGCGCGAACAATAAGCGGTCGCAAACCCAGCGTCGAGAGGAAAACCGCTTTGCGATATTGATTCTGGGTTTCTCGCGTAGTAAGTTCTGCCCCACTGTGAGGATGGCCCGAGTCGTGGATGAAGTATCCTGGGGGGGGAAACGCATCCACGGAATTGGCTTCTCGGCGCCATCAAGAAGAATCAAAGGGCTATGCCTTGCGGCCCAACTCTTTGACCTAACTATAAGAACCTGAGCCCATTCGGGTGTCGGCACGTCCGCGGTTTCGCGCCGACGTTCGCCGTTGAAAAGGTGCCGTGGCGCGGGCCGGCGTATTCGGCGCCCGTGGCGCGACGCAAGTGGAACCCGCACATCCCACCGCCCTCGCCGGTCGCGCCTCCGGCGAATCGCCGTTCGGTCCAGGTTGATCCCGTCCACGTTGTCACCCCCACCCCATCCCTTCCTCATCGAGGGGGAGGAGGTGGGGTGGGGGCATGTGGCAGCCTCCCGCGCGGCCGAGCGGGGCCGATGCCGCCGCCGTGCTGGCGTGTTTCGGCACTCCGCCCCATATTGTCTGTCAGCCGCAATGACTTCGACCACGCCAAGGACCGCATCATGACCCGGCGCCCCTCATGAGCCGACATCGGCGAGTCCCCGAGCCGGATGCGCCCCGGGGCGATCTCGGCACCATCGCCACCCTGCTGCCCTACCTGTGGCCGGCGGGCGAGCCGGGGCTCCGGATCCGCGTCGTCCTCGCCGTCGCCCTATTGGTCGCCGCCAAGGGCGTCAATGTCGTCGTGCCGGTGTTCTACAAGTACGCCGTCGATGCCCTGACCCTGCCGGCCGAAGGTGACAGCGGCGGCGCAGTCACCGCGGCGGCGGTCGTTGCGGTGCCGGTGATGATGCTCGTCGCCTACGGCGTCGCCCGTGTCCTGGCGCTGGCCTTCGGCGAGATGCGCGACGCGGTGTTCGCCCGGGTCGGCCAGCGGGCGATCCGCGACGCGGCGCTGAAGACCTTCCAGCATCTGCACCGGCTGTCCCTGCGCTTCCACCTCGACCGCAAGACTGGCGGCATCAGCCGCGCCATCGAGCGCGGCATCCACGGTATCGAATTCCTGCTGTCGTTCATGCTGTTCAACGTGCTGCCGACGCTGCTGGAGATCTTTCTCGTCTGCGGCATCCTGTGGTGGCTGTTCGGTGTGTGGTACGCCGCCGTCACCTTCGTCTGCCTCGGCGGCTACGTCGCCTGGACGCTGATCGTCACCGAGTGGCGGATCAAGTACCGCCGGGCGATGAACGAGACCGACAGCGAGGCCCACACCAAGGCCATCGACAGCCTGCTGAACTTCGAGACGGTCAAGTATTTCGGCAACGAGGACCATGAGGCCGGCCGCTTCGATTCGTCCATGTGCGCCTACGAGACCGCGGCGGTGAAGAGCAAGGTGACGCTCAGCTACCTCAACATCGGCCAGGGGGCGATCATCTCCTTGGGCCTTGTCGTGCTGATGCTGATGGCCGCCAACGGGGTCGTCGCCGGCACCATGACGGTCGGCGATTTCGTTTTGGTCAACTCCTACCTGATCCAGCTGTTCCTGCCGCTCAACTTCCTCGGCTTCGTTTACCGCGAGATCAAGCGCTCGCTCACCGACATGGAGTCCATGTTCCAGCTCATCGACGAGCCCGAGGAGGTCGCCGATGCCTCCGATGCCGTGCCCCTCGCCGTAAACGGCGCCGAAATCGCCTTCGACGACGTCTCCTTCGCCTACGACCAGCGCCGGCCCGTGCTACAGGGCGTTTCGTTCACCGTGCCGGCGGGCCGATCGGTGGCCATTGTCGGGCCGTCGGGAGCCGGCAAGTCGACCATCTCGCGGCTGTTGTATCGGTTCTACGACGTCACCGGCGGCGCCATCCGCATCGACGGCCAGGACCTGCGTGGCGTGACCCAGGCCAGCCTGCGCGGCGCCATCGGCATCGTCCCCCAGGACACGGTGCTGTTCAACGACACCATCTTCTACAACATCGCCTACGGCCGGCCCGGAGCGGCGCCGGCCGAGGTCGAGCGGGCCGCCAAGCTGGCCCGCATCCACGACTTCGTCATGGACCTGCCCGACAGCTACAACGCCACCGTCGGCGAGCGCGGCCTCAAGCTCTCCGGCGGCGAGAAGCAGCGCGTCGCCATCGCCCGAACCATCCTCAAGGATCCGGCGGTGCTGATGTTCGACGAGGCGACCTCGGCGCTGGACACCCACACCGAGAAGGAGATCCAGGTGTCGCTGCGCGAGGTGTCGGCCGGGCGGACGACGCTGATCATCGCACATCGGCTGTCCACCGTCGTCGATGCCGACCAGATTCTGGTCCTTGAAGGGGGCCGCGTCGTCGAGCGCGGCACCCACCGCCAGCTGCTCGCCGAGGGCGGCGTCTACGCCGAGATGTGGAAACGCCAGCAAGAGGCCGAGGAGGCCCGCGAGATCCTCGAACACGCCGAAGAAGACGAAGCGGCCTTCCAGGCGGCGGAGTAGCGTTCTTCTATTCTGTTTCCGTGCCCTGGGAGGCCTACGGCGCCACCCGTTCAGCATGCTTCGACACGGCGTTGCCGCGTCTGCTCAGCATGAGGGTTTGGTACTGGCCAATCACCCCCTCATCCCGAGCAGCGGCGGAGCCGCGTGTCGAAGGATGCCCTGCGGTGCCTGCCACCGAATCGCGCAGAAAAAACGGGCGCCCGAAGGCGCCCGTGTCAGTCTCCCCCAGTAATTGGCCGGTTCTGCTAGGCGGCCTTGTTGGTTTGTTCGGCCGACAAATCGAGGACGAACTTGACCGGCCCGCGGCTCTGTTTGCCGGTGGCGTCGACGAATTCGCCGTTGACCGGCGCCTTCTTGGCGTAGGGGCTGGTCAGGATGGCGACATGCCCGCCGTAGAAGGCCACCGATTCAATGACCTCGGTGCCTTCGAGGTACTTGTTGGCGGCGGTCGCGCACTTCGGCGTCACCAGGTCGTCCTTGATCGCGTAGTTCTGGTACCACGGCACCTTCAAGTCGGCGAGGTCCTTGACGTTGAGGTCCTTGCCGAACAGCTGCACCGGCAGCGAGCCGTCGTCGCGGATCGGCTGCTGGAACGTGCACGAGCTCATCTTGGCGATCTCGAGCGGCAGGTGGACCCGCTCCTTCAACAGCCAGCGGAACAGCGCCGCCACGGTCTTGCCCGGGTTGCCGCCGGTGGCCTTGTGCAGCGACGCCTGGTCGAGGACCTTGACCAGCGGCTGCTCGCGGTCGATGGCGACGAAGCGCATGCCGAGGCTCAGCAGGTAGCCGTTGGCCACCTTGTTGCCGTTGGGCAGGGTCGCGGTGATGAAGTCGTGGTGCATCCGCGGCATGCCATGGATGGCCTCGGAATAGGTGCCATCGATCGGCGCGACGTTGGTGACCAGCGCGTCACAGACGTCGGTCAGCTTGCCCGACAGCACGTTCATCAGGCAGATGTAGCCGCCCTGGCAGGTGCCGTTGAGGATCACCTTCTTGCCGCCGTGGAGCTTCATCACCTTCTCGCAAAGCTCCTTGGTTTGCAGGCAGTCCTCGTCCGGGGTCGTGTTCTGGACCCCCTCGTTCTGCATGATGTCCTTGACCACACGGACGTAGGTGGGAATGCCCTCGTTGGCGAACGAGTGCGAGTAGCTCTTGTCCTCGCCCGGCAGGAACGAGAGGATGTGCACGCCGAGCATGTAGGGCGGCACCATGATGACCGGCCTCAGGTCGTCGCGGACCTTCACGCCCTTCTTGGTCGGCATCACCTGGTAGAGCAGGAAGGTGTCGGTCTCGGCGACCTGCTTGTAGCCCGGCGTGTTGAACTGGAAGCCGAACTCGTCCTTGATCTTCTCCATCTCGACGGTGAAGTTGGCGACCGCCTCCATGTTGTCGGCCTCGCGGGACATGAAGCCGCTGAGCGTCTCGCCGTCGCCGCCGAACACCGAGTTCATCGACGCCTGGATGCCCTCTTCGATCTGGTCCATGACGAAGCCGGAGAGCTTCTCCTGGGCCGACAACATGCCCGTGGACATCAGCTGCTGATTGTGCTGCATGACCTCCAGGGTTTCGACGATCGAGAGGGGGTTGTCCTTGGCCGCCTGTGACGAAATCTGCGCGGCGATCAGGACACTGTCGTTGAATTCGGTGAACTCACGGTTGCAGGCCCGCGCAAACGCCAGACAGTACCGCACCCATTGCGCGGTGACTTCTGGCACTTCCTTCGCAAGCGCCATCATCATATGATCCTCCATCTTTCCAAGTGTTTACAAGTTTAAAATTTCCAAAAAAACACCTTGAAAAATATTCTGCCCAATTACTTCCGAATAAAAATAAGATTAAAAACGAAAATCGAGAAATCTACGGAAATCAGCTCTTTTTTTGGGATATTTCTGTCACACGATACACACGTGACGTTCATTCGCGAATCAAGCCGCGCCCTATAGTCAAAAGCGCCCCGCCACGCTGGTCCGATCGCGTCAGGGGTCAAAATCATACCGGATTTGTTGCCGCATTGCAACAGAAATTATTGCATTGCAGCATGAGGATTTCCTTGAATTCAACCCGTTTCGGGGCCTTGACCCGTTCTCCGGCCGGCGCTTGAATATCCCCAATTTTTGAAGGTCATTGCGCCGGCAGCCATGCGCATCAAATGGGACAAGAGCTTCGACCTCGGCATCCCCGAGTTCGACGCCGAGCACCGTGAGCTGGTGGAGACGTTCAACCAGTTGGTCGAGGCCTGGCAGGCGGGCGGCGGCTTCGTCGAGCCGGCGATCATCATCAACGAGCTGACCGGCAAGTTCCGCTATCACGCCACCCGCGAGGAGAACCTCCTCGCCGATCACGGCTATCCCGACCTCGAGGACCACCGCCGCGACCACGACGACTTCGTCCGCGCCTTCGAGGACCTCGAGCGGCGCATCCTCGCCGACGGCGCCCTCGACCTCAAGGACGGCACGCTCCGCGCCCTCGGCGACCGCCTCGTCCGCCACACCAAAGGCGACGACGCCGACGCCGTGGCGTTCCTCAAGGAGAAGAGGAAGGGGTGAATTCCCTTCCCCGGGTGCCTGCCCAGCCCTACCCCAGCGCGGCCTTGAGGGCGCGGGCGAGGTCCTGTTCGGCATAGGGCTTGGGCAGGAAGACGGCGGCGTCAGGGAGTTGCCGGTCGCCGGGGATGGCGTCCGGGGAGTAGCCGCTGGTGAACACCACCGCCAGGGCCGGAACCCCGCGCCGCGCCTCCTCGGCGAGCGCGATGCCATCCATGCCGCCGGGCAACTCGATGTCGGTCAACAGCACGTCGACCGCTGCCCCGGTGCCTACGTAGTCGAGCGCCTCGCCCGCGGTGGCGACGACGGTGACCTTGCAGCCGAGCCGAGAGAGCAGGGTGACGGCGATCTTGTGCAGCTTGGCCTCGTCCTCGACGACCAGCACCGTCCGTCCCGAAAACCCGTCCGTCGGCACCCGCGCCGTCGCCTCGATCCGGTCCGCCGCCCCGCCGATGGCCCGGGGAAGGTACAACCGCACGGTTGTGCCCTGCCCGATCCCACTGCGGACGGTGACGTGGCCGCCGGATTGCTTGGTGAAGCCGTAGACCATGCTGAGGCCCAGGCCGCTGCCGCTGCCGACCTCCTTGGTGGTGAAGAACGGCTCGAACACGCGCTCGACAATGTCGGGGGGCATGCCGACGCCGGTGTCGGTGACCGACAGCACGGCGTACAGACCTGGTTGCACATCGGCGTACCGGTAGGCGTCCTCCTCGCCGAGCTCGACGTTCCCGGTCTCCAGGGTCAGCGCGCCGCCGTTGGGCATGGCGTCCCGCGCGTTAACCGCGAGATTGACCAGCACGCGCTCCAGCCCGCCGCGGTCGGCCAGCGCCATCCACAGGTCCTCGGCCGGACGTTCGCGGATGTCGATCGCCGCGCCGATGGTCCGTCGCAGCAGCTCGATCATGCCGGCGATCACCGCGTTCAGGTCGATGACATCTGGGCGCAGCGGCTGGCGCCGGGCGAAGGCGAGGAGGCGGTGCGTGAGATCGGCGCCGCGCTGCGCCGACCACAAGGCATCGGCCATCAGCTCCCCGGCCGACGGATCCTCGCCAAAACGCTCCTCCAGCAGCTGCAGGTTGCCGATGATGATGGCCAGCAGATTGTTGAAATCGTGCGCGATGCCGCCGGTCAGCTGGCCCACCGCCTCCATCTTCTGGGATTGGCGCAGCTGGTCCTCGATTTCCTTGCGCTGGGTGATGTCCTCCTTGACGCCGACGAAATGGGTGATGCGGCCGTCGGAGCCCTTGACCGGCGCGATCGACGCCGACTCCCAGAACAGCTCGCCGGTCTTGCGCTTGTTGTGGAACTCGCCGGTCCACGTGTGGTCCGTGGTGATGGTCCGCCACAGTTCCGCGTACTTGGCGGGCGGGGTCTCGCCGGACTTGAGGATCCGCGGGTTCTGGCCGATGGCCTCGGTGGCGCTGTAGCCGGTGGCCTGGCAGAACTTCGGGTTGACGTACTCGATGGTGCCCTGCAGATCGGTGATGACCACCGAGACCGGGCTTTGCTCGGTCGCCTGGTAGAGGGTACGAAGCGTGACCTCGGCCTCCCGCCGGTCGGTGATGTCACGGGCGTACAGCGCCACCTCGGCGACCGGGCTCTCGGGATCAACGACCGGATAGATCCAGGATTCGAACCACCGTCCGCCGATCTCGTCCTCGAAATGGGTGCGCGCGCCGGTCTCCGCGACTTGCGCGACCGTCGTTATCCAGGTCTCGGCATCCGGTTCCGGCAGCAGGTCGCGAAGATGGGCGCCGACCAGATCGATGTCTCCGCGCCGCGGTGCGAATCGGGCGTGGGCGACGCTGTTGATGGCGAGCACCTGTCCCTCCGTCGACACCAGCAGGATCTCGTCCTGGCTGGCGTCCAGCAGGGCCCGCATGCGCACTTCGCTGTCCTTCAGCGCCTGCTCGGCCCGCATGCGTTCGGAGACATCGTCAAATAGCGCCACGACCTCGCCGCTCGGCAAACGGTAGACGTAGTTCTCCCGCCAGCCCTCGATACGCTGGTCCTTGTACAGCCGTACCGGCAGGTGTTCCGGGTCGCCGCTGTCCCAGACCCGCTTCAAGACCTCCAGCAGGCCGAACTCGCGCACGCCGGGGAACGCCTCCGTGAGACGCTTGCCGATCAGTTGGTCGCGGCCGATGTGCTCGCTCTTTTCTCCGGCTCGATTGAAGTCCCTAAAGACGAAATCCGCGCCGCCGCCCACCGCTTCGTAGACGGCGGCGCCGCTCGCCATGTTCTCGAACATCTCCCGGTAGCGGACCTCGCTCTCGCGGATGCCGCGGATCATCGGCTCGCTGGCCTTGAAGAACAGCACGGTTCCGCTGGCGATCACGACCGCCGCGACGGCAAACACGATCCATCCGGCGCGGACGAACGGTGCCCGGACCTCCTCGATATCGATCTTGGCGACGATGCCGAGGCCGAGTTCGGCCACCGGCTCGTAGGCGGCGAGAACCGTGTGACCGTCGTAGTCCGGCCCGACGACCGTCCCGGACCGGCCAGAGAGCGCCCTGCGCATGGGTTCGGCGAGCTCGGACGCGAACGGGACCGAGGTCGGCTGGTCGCCGGTGACGTGTTTGTGAGCGAGGAGGAAGGCGATGGCGTCGCGATCGCGGTAAGCGAGAGTGAACTCCCCCGTTTCGCCGAGGCCCCTGAGCTGGAAGCGGTCGTTGGCGTCCTTGATTTGCGCGATGGTCGCTTCCCGCGGCCCGCCCGGGTAGTCGCTGTAGCGCTTGTTGAATCGGGCGACCGCCTCCATCAGCCGGGCCTGGCTTTGCGCCGTTTCCTCCAAGCGATTGCGCTGTTGCTCCATGGCGGTGCCGAACAGCACGCCGATGGACGTCGCGCCGACCACCAGCGCGACGCCGGCCATGATCAGGACCAGCAAGATGATGTGTTTGTATTCCCGCATGATGCTGCTCCCCGTGCGGCTGCGGCGCCCTCACGGTCGGGCGCGCGATCGCCCGGATGGGCAATCACTCCGAAAGGACGGCCCGGAGGTCCTTGACGTTGATGGGCTTCCGCAACGTCGTCACTGGTCCGAGCCCCTTGAACTCGGCGAGGACTCCAGCGTGCGCAGCATAGTCCGGCGCGAACCCGGTGATAATGATGAGACGGGCCGAGCACCGCTGAGCGGCGAGCCACAGGACCACCTCGTTGCCGTCCATTCGCGGCATGACCATGTCGAGCAGGATGGTCGTCGGCTCGAACGCCGCGTAGGCGTCGATGAATTCCTGGCCGTCGGCCGTCACCTTCACCGTGTAGCCGAGTTCTTCCGCGACCGTCTTGACCAGCCGTCCGAAGGCCGGTTCGTCGTCGCAGACCAATAGGCGCTTCTCCCCCGCGCCCTGCCTGTTGGCACCCCAGACCCCGTTTCCGGAAATCGGCTGATTCACGTCTCCCCCCCGTGACTGCCGATTCGATCGGTCCCCTGAAACCGCAGCATAACGTTTCGGGGCCGGAGTGCCAACCAGAGGTTGGGTCAGCCTTCCCCTTTCACTGCTCCACGACCCCCGCGCCTTTGAGCCAACCGATCCAGCGGGCGCGGTCGGCGTCGGTGAGGCCGTCGCCCATGGCGGCGTAGGCGAGGCGGAAGCGGTTCCATGTGCCGTCGAAGATGCGGGCGATCTCGTAGTAGGAGCTCTCGGCGACGCGGGCCATGGCGGGATTTCTCTGGCCGCGCAGCAAGTCCCCCAGCGCCGGGCAGGGCTCGAACCAAACCTCGTAGGTGATGTCCGTCGCGGTCTCGTCGAGGATGGTCCAGCGCGTCCGGCCCGGACACATCGCCTGCTGACCGTCGCGCTGCTTCGCGAGGTAATGGCCGACGGACCCTTCCACCTCCTGGATGAACCGGAGGTTCCAGTTCTCCGACGTGATCAGCTCGCTCCACGCCTCCACCGTCTCGCCCCGCCGGACCCATTCGGTGATGGCGTAGCGGCCCGGCAGTTCCCGGCGGCTGCCGACGGCGAAGTCGGTTCCGGGCACGCCCCACCCGGGCGGCACCCCGTGCTGCAGGACGTCCTGGCCGCCGGTGGTCGTCTGGCAGGCCGGCAGCACGGCGACCAGAAGCGCCGCGATCAATGCGGACTGAAACATGCGCATGGTGGTCCTCCTCAAACCGTCGGCCGGTGGGCCCCTCGGATCGTGACGGAAGCGCCGCCTCCCAAAGCGGCCGAAGGGATCAGTTCACCCCCAGCCGCGGAGCCAGATGAGTCACGACGGCCGCCGCATCGATGCCCTCCGGCGGCACGGCCGCGCCGTCAGCCACCAGCCGCACGATCAAGATGGCAACCTGCTCCTCGGTCGATTTCGAGTCCACCGGAACCGGCAGGAAGATCCCTGGCAACACGATCGGCACGGTGACGAGAGTCTCGTTGGCGACGGCCCGCGCCTTGCTTTGGACAACGACGAAATGGCTGTGGCCGTGCTCCAGCGTCAGGTGCGCCGCGCGCAGCAGTGCGATCTCCGCGACACGTTCCGCGTCCGATGCGGGATTGCCGGCGGCGAAGACGCTGAACTCGTCGGCGCCGACCCGCTTGTCGCTGTGGCCGTAGCCGTTGCCCCACACCGGGTCGATCGGAGCGTAGGCCGTCGGATCGCCTTGAATCTGTGAACACGCCGCCGCCGCGAGAACGGCAACAAACCCGAACGCGCGGGCGGCTCTATGCCATGGCGCGGACATCGAACCCACCCGTCGTGACCGGCCGTTCGCCGGCTCGTCCGGCCGAGAGATCGAAGACCGAGAGCGCCTCGAGGCGCCGGATCAACGCCGCGAGAGACTCCCTCACCGCACCCTCGTTGGCGATCTTCAGCCGCTGGAGGCCGACAACCGAGTCCGAAAAGGTCGCCGTGTAGGAGCCGTCGAGGATTTCGTCGAACAGCGGCTCACCGCCCGGGGTCCGTCTGAGCGTGTAGCGAACGAAAGCATGGACGTTCAGGATGAAGCCGGTTTGCGGTTGCTTCAGCTCGACCAGAAAGGCGTCAAGATGGAAGTCCGCCGGCGTACCGTCGCGGCTCAGGAAGCCGTAACGGTCAAGGGACAATCGCAACGCCTCGCGCAGGTCGTCGCTGCCGACCTTGGAGACGTTCATCGGATTGGTCACCTCGCCGCCGCCGACATCGCCGATGGCAACGCGCCCGGCCAGCGCGCGCGGAACCGATGGGGCGGAAACGGCGGATCCGTCCGGAACCATGCGGCCGGGTTCCGCAGGCGCCGCACACCCCCCGAGTGCCGCAGCGATACACGCCACCACCGCGACTGCTTTGCTGATGCTCATCAAACCACCCTATTCCGTTGGACTCTTCTCCGAACGGGACATCGGACTGGCACGCGCCATCCGCGCGATCCGCCGCCGAACCCGCGGCGTCTTCTACGGCAGGCGTGTTTCAAGTCGACGTCGCGTCCGGCCGTTTTGGGTTTCAGTTGTTTCCGTCCGCCGCCCCGCCCACGGATTCCTCCCGGAAGAAGCCGTGGTCTAGCCCCGCCGCGACCTCGGCACCGCCGGAAATAGTCCGTGGCCGACAGTTCAAGAACGGCGACCGGTCGATGGAAGCAACCTTCAGTCCGGTCATCAGCCCTGTTGGCGAGCCCGTCGCGACCGTCGTGGTTACCCGGGACGTTACGGAACGCCGCAAAGCGGAGGCCGCGCTCAAGGAGAGTGAAGAGCGGTTTCGAGCCATTGCCGAAAACGTCGGCACGGGGCTGGTCATCACCGCGCCCGACGACGGTACAATTCTGTATGCCAATCCGACGGCCGCGGCGCTGTTGGCTGTTCCGATCGACAACGTGGTGGGCCGGAAGCTGGTCGATTTCTGCGCCAATCCGAAACCGCAGGCGCCGATGTCAGCCGCGGCCCGGCATCCCGGGCAGTTGGCGAACAGGGACGTGCAGTTCGTGCGGCCGGACGGCGAGCGAAGAGTCGTCGTCATCTCCGTGCGGGCGATCCGCTACTTGGACCGGAATGCCCTGATATCCAGTCTGGTCGATGTCACCGAGCTTCGATCTGCCCAGGAGCAGGTGGTTCAGGCGGCCAAGCTGGCGACGCTGGGCGAGATGGCGACGAGCATCGCCCATGAGATCAACCAGCCCCTCAACATCATTCGCATGTCGGCCGAGGCCGCCACCGAGCTCGCGCGGGACGGGGCGCCGCTTCCCGATCAGGTGACGACGCTCCTCGATCGGATCACCTCGCAGATCGACCGCGCCGCCGCGATTACCGAGCACATGACGAGGTTCGGGCGCCGGGCCACGGAGACAACCCAAACCTTCTCCGTCGGCGAGATCGTCATCAATGCGACGGGACTGTTCCGCGAGCAGTTGCGGCTTCGCGGGATCGGCCTCGATGTCGACCTGCACGAATCCGGTCAACGCGTCGAGGGAAATGCCATTCAGCTGGAGCAGGTCATCCTGAATCTGCTGGCCAACGCCCGCGACGCCACCACCGACAAGCCGCCGGCGGACTGCGCGCAACTGGCCGAGGAGCGGATCACGGTGAGGGTCGAGGGATGCACGGCCGGCACGGGGATCAGCATCATCGTCCAGGACACCGGCGGCGGCATCTGTGACGGCATCCGGGGCAGGATCTTCGAACCGTTTTTCACCACCAAGGATATCGGCAAGGGGACCGGACTCGGCCTCGCGGTTTCTGACACGATCGTCAATGAGATGGGCGGAACATTGACCGGCCAGAACGTCGACGGTGGTGCCAGATTCACCGTGACCCTGCCGGCCACCGACGCCGGACGAGACCGAGCCTGACAACGGCCCCCGGTGTCCCATCCGCAGGTGTGCCTGGGGTCGGCGTTCGAACCGCTCCCCCCTTCGGTGGCACGAAGTCGCGCTTTTGGCGGGGCGAGATCGCGGGTCCGCGTTGCCTCCCGGTCTGCCCGTTCCCCCTCTCCCCATTGACTCGCGTCGGCAGATGCCGTGACGTGGCCGGGCGCCGCGCCGGTACCGCAGGGAGGAGTCAGTGGCCGAGAAGCGCGTTCTGTGCTCGTCGTGCGACATCTACTGCCAGGTGCTGGTCGAAACCGAAGGCAACCGGGTCACGCGGGTCAAGGCTACCGATCCGCGGCCCGGGTTCGCGAACATCTGCATGAAGGGGGTGCACGCGCCGGAGGGCTTCCGCCACCCGGACCGGGTGCTGCATCCGCTGCGCAGGGTGGGCGAGCGCGGCGCGGGCCAGTGGGAACGGGTGAGCTGGGACGCTGCTCTCGACGACATCGCCGAACGCCTCGCCGCCGTCATCGGCCGCCACGGCGCGGAAGCCTTCGCCGTCGCCACCTCGAACTGGAACACCCAGACCGATGCCGGGATCTGCCGGCGGTTCATGAATCTCTTGGGCTCGCCCAACTGGATCTCCGGCGTCGCCATCTGCGCCGGCAACACCGCGGCCATCAACCGCCTGGTCTACGGCTGGTTCCCCTACCCGGACTTCACCCGCACCCAATGCGTGGTACTGTTCGGCCACAACCCCAAGGCCCATTCGTGGACGCCCGTCTACAACGCCATCCGCCGCGCCCAGGACCGGGGTGCGAAGCTCATCGTCCTCGATCCGCGCCGCTCGGAAAGCGCCGAGCGGGCCGACGTGTGGCTGCCGTTGAAGGCCGGCACCGACGCCGCCATGTGCCTCGGCTGGCTTCGGGTGATCGTCGACGAGGGGCTCTACGACGCCGAATTCGTCGAGCGCTGGACCGTCGGTTTCGAGGCGCTGCGCGGGCGCCTTGCCGAATTCCCCCTGGACCGGGTGGCGGCGATCACCGGCGTCGAACCCGATAAGATCGCCGAGGCGGCCCGGCTCTACGCCACGTCGTCGCCGGCAGTGATCCCGTGGACGCCGATCACCGACCAGCAGCGCAATTCCACCTCGGCGATCCGCCTGCACGGCATCCTCCGCGCCGTCTGCGGCAATCTGGACGTCCCCGGCGGCGAGGTGCTGCACGGGTTCCATTCCCGCATCGTCTCCGAGTCCGAACTGGAACTGCACGAGGCACTGTCCGAGACGCAGAAAACCAGGCAACTCGGCGCCGACGCCCACCCGGCCTTCACCTACCGCGGCACCGCGGCGCTCACCGAGCCGGCCCGGCGGGTCTGGGGGCACGCCTACGCCAACCTCATCTCGGGGAGCTACATGGCCAACCCGACCGCCGTATTCCGCGCCATGGCCGACGGTGAACCCTACCCGGTGAAAGCGTTCTTCACGCTCGGCAACAACACGCTGATGGGGTTCGCCAACATGGCGCTGATCCACCGGGCGATCATCAACCAGGACCTGGTCGTGGCCCACGAGCACATGAAGACGCCGACGGCGCAGCTCGCCGACTACATCCTGCCGGGCGACGCCTGGACCGAGCGGGCGGCGCTGTCGGACGGTTTCGGCTGGACCGCCATCTACCGCCCCTCGCAAAAGGCCGTCGAGCCGCCCGGCGAGACCCGCGGCGTCTACGACCTCTGGCGCGGCCTCGCAATGCGCCTGGGCCTCGCCGAGCACTTCCCCTGGGAGACCAACGAGGACCTCTTGGATTTCCGCGTCGCGCCGCTGGGCCTGACTTTCGCCGAGTTCGCCGAGCAGCACCCCTACCACATGGGCAAGCTGGGCTTCCGCAAGTACGAGACGACAGGCTTCGCCACGCCGTCGGGCAAGGTCGAGCTGGCGTCGTCGATCCTCGGGGACCTCGGCTTCGATCCGCTGCCGTCGTGGCGCGATGCCCCGCCCGCAGACCCGGACTGGCCTTTGGAGCTGTTCACCGGGGTGCGCGAGGACCTCTATTTCCAGACCGGCCACCGGTTCGTGTCGGCGTTGCGCGCCCGCGCGCCCGAGGCGCAGATGTTCCTCCACACCGACGACGCCGCGGCCGCGGGTTTACGTGACGGCTACCCGGCCATCGCCGAGACAGCGCAAGGCTCGGTGACCATGACCGTCGCGGTGCGGGACGACATGCCGCGCGGGCTCGTCCGCATCCCCCACGGCTGGTGGACGCCCGAGGCGGCCGAGGGCGACGGCGGGCTCTCCGGCGCTTGGACGCTCGCCGACGCCCAACTCTGCCGCGACGACCCCGACTTCCTCGACGCCGAACAGGGCATCCCCCACCTCAAGGGCATCCCCTGCCGCGTCCGCGCGGCGGGGTGAGGCGGAGGAGCGCGCTGTAGCGGGCTACCGGACGGACAGCGAGACCCGCGTGTTCTCACGCTTGTTGACGTTGTAGATCAGGACCTCGAGGGCCTCATACGCGACACCCGGCTTCATGAACAGGAAGCCGTGCTCGATCCGGCCGCCATAGACGACACGGTTCCCCCAATCGACTTTGCGCAGTTCTCTTTTGATCGCGTACGTGGTCGCGTCCGCGGATGCGCTGGCGCCGCTAAGTCCGCCCGCCGTCCCTACTGTCGCGGCGCCGATGGCGGCGCCGGTTCCGGCATCGTCGCTCGCCGCCTCACCGATCGCCGCGCCGGCGGCGGCGCCGATCGCGGCACCGACGAGGATGCCGGTCGCGGCGCCCCGGGCCATCGCCTCCCCCAGTTCGGATTGGCGGATTCGTTCGATCGACTGGTCGAGCCGATAGGCGGGATAGAGGTCGCCGTTGGCTGTCTTGCCGAAGATCTGTTCGGCCTGGATGTAGTATTCGCTCGTATCGTCGTTGCGAACGACGATCCGCACCGGAACGACGTCGGCCTCGGTCAGGTCGACGCCGAAATGCTCGATCTGTTCCTCGGCCGAGAGGAAGTGAAACCCCAACTGCAGCCCGTCTTGCCGATGCGACGTCTGGTAGCTCTCCGGCGCTTTGATCGGCGTGATGTTGGACCGGAACGTGGGCGCACAGGCCGAAATGGCGGCCGCCGCAAGGATGACCGTCCACCGTGCACGGCGTCGGCTGCGCCGGCTCATGCGCCCCGACGGCTCACGAACTCGCGCAACGATGACGAGATCGCCATCTGATTGACGAGCCTGGCGACCGTCGTCTCGATGGCCCGGTTCATCGCCACGCCGGCGTCCTGGGCGCCGGCAACCATGATCGATTCCTGAGACGCCTCCGCCTCCGCCCGGCTGGTGCCGACCCACACGATCTGGCCGCCGGAATCCTTGAGGATGGCCTCGACCTCGATCCACCCCGAGCTCTCGGTGGCAACGGTGTTCCACTTCGGGGAGATGTTGACGGTCGCGTCGAGGTCCTTGAGCGTGACGACCATCACGGTGTCCAGCGAACCATCGGCGGGAAGCGTTGGCTGTTCGAGCAGTTGCACCCGGTCGAACTGAAGCACAAGCGCGTACATCAGGCGGCTGACGAGGGCCTCGCCGACGGCCATCCGGAAGTTGATGTTGTGCGTCTTCACGTCGACGGCGGCGGCGCGCACCTCCTCGTCGACGACCAAGCCGACGCCGATCGGCTTGCGTTCGATGAGCCCGAGGTTCTGATAGGTCGCGAGACCGATGCTGTTGTCGAGACGGGTCTGGACCTGCCCCTCACACGCACCGAGGATCGCGGCCGCGGCCGCGGCCGTCACCAGGAGCACCGCTCTAAACTTGCGCATTGAAGATCCCCCCGGAGAAGACCCCCCCGAACTTCCCCGTAGAATTCTACCTGGGATATGAATAACGGTAAAGAAATTCTCGCCTCTACGGCGCGGTCCCGACGGGGGCGATCCGCTTTCAATGCTTCTCGAAATCTTCGAGAAACGCCGTCAGCCGCTTGGTGAGGTCGGCCAGCTTGCCGGCTGAGAGGCCCGAAACCAGTTCCTTCTGCGTCTGCACGTGGTCGGTCACCGCCGTGTCGATGACCGCGAAACCCTTTTCGGTCAGCGCGATCAGGAACCCGCGGCCGTCGGCGGGATTGGGCAGACGTTCCACGAGACCGATCTTCTCGAGCTGGTCGATGCGGTTGGTCATCGTCCCCGAGGTGACCAGCGTCATCGCCATCAGCTCGCCGGGCGACAGGCGGTAGGGCGGACCGGAGCGGCGCAGCGTCGCCAGCACATCGAAGCTGGCGAAGGTGAGGCCGTGCGCCGCCCAGGTCTTCCCCATCTCCTGCGTGAGGATCTGGGACAGCCGCATGACCCGCGCGACCAAGTCCATCGGCGCGACGTCGATGTCGGGCCGCTCCTGCCGCCATTGCTCCAGAATCCGCTCGACATGGTCCATGAAAGGATCATCGCCGAAAAATATCTTGACGTCAAGATTTCGGTAACTATCTTGATATCAAGTTATCCATGCAGGAGAGACCTATGCCCCGCAGCACCGACATCCTTCTGACCGCGCTGGCGCCCGCCATCTGGGGCAGCACCTATCTCGTCACCACCGAGTTTCTGCCGGCCGGCTACCCGGTGACGGTCGCCATGCTGCGGGCATTGCCGGCGGGTCTGCTCCTGCTGCTGCTCGTCCGCCAGCTGCCGGCGGGTGGCTGGTGGGGCAAGGTCTTCGTGCTCGGGGCGCTGAATTTCTCGGTCTTCTGGACGCTCCTGTTCGTCGCCGCCTATCGGCTTCCTGGTGGCGTCGCGGCAACCGTCGGCGCTATCCAGCCGCTGGTCGTGATCTTCCTCGCCCGCGCCGTCCTCGGTTCCACCATCCACGCGCTCTCCGTCCTGGCGGCCCTCGCCGGTGTCGCCGGCGTCGCGCTCCTCGTGCTGACTCCCGCAGCCGCCCTCGATCCCGTCGGCATCACGGCCGGCATCACCGGTGCCGTGTCGATGGCCGCGAGCACCGTGTTGAGCCGCAAATGGCAGCCATCGGTGCCGCTGCTCACCTTCACCGCCTGGCAGCTCACCGCCGGCGGGCTGCTGCTGCCCCTCGCCCTTTGGATCGAGCCGCCCCTGTCGGCGCTGACCACGGAGAACGTTCTCGGGCTGGCCTACCTCGGCCTGTTCGGCGCCGCCGTCACCTATGTCCTGTGGTTCCGCGGCCTCAGTCGCATCGAACCCTCGGCCGTCTCCACCCTCGGCCTCTTGAGCCCGTTCACCGCGGTGATCCTCGGCTGGATTGTCCTCGATCAAAGCCTCACCGAGGCGCAGTTGATCGGTGCGCTGACCGTCCTCGCCAGCGTCTGGCTCAGCCAGCTGGCCGGCCGGTTCCGATTCCGGTTCCCGCCGCTCCTCCGCAAGGTTCCGCAGACCTGACCACGAGCAGCGGCATGGCTTTCCGACGGCGCCACAGACCGATCCGGGATCGGACAATTTCTCTCGGCCTCGTCCAGCCGATCGCACTACACTCGACCGGCAACCGTCCCCTGCACCGGACCGGGCCATGGACGAGCGGGACTTCCGTCACCGATTGGTCGCCGTACTCGCCGCCGACGTCGCCGGTTACACCCGGCTGATGGAGGAGGACAGCGACCGCGTGGTCACGGCCTGGCGGGCGGCCCGCGCCGAGGTCATCGATCCCGGCATCGCCCGCCACGCCGGCCGTGTCGTCAAGCGCACCGGCGGCGGCTTCCTCGCCGAGTACCCGTCGGTGCGCGAGGCGGTCGACTGCGCCATCGCGCTGCAAGAGGGTCTCGCCGACAGCTTCCTCGACTTCCGCATCGGCGTTCATCTCGGCGACGTCATCGACGACGGCGACGATATTCACGGCGAGGGCGTCAACCTGGCGGCGCGGTTGGAGGCCCTTGCCGAACCGGGCTCGGTGTGCATCTCGGCGGACGTCTTCCGCGCGGTCAAGCACAGGATCTCGGCCGAGATCGAAGACCTCGGACACCAGGAACTCAAACACATCGCCGAGCCGGTTCGCGCCTATCTGCTGTGGCCGGGCGGTAAGCCGGCTGGCCGCCGGGACCCCGCGTCGGCACCGGCCACGCCCGAACCGGCCCCATCGAAACCGGCAAGCCCCGAACCGCTGAAGCGTCCGGCGGTCGCCGTGCTGCCGTTCGTCAACATGAGCGGCGACCCGGACCAGGAGTATTTCTCCGACGGGCTCACGGAAGACCTGATCGGCGCGCTGTCCCACTGGCGTTCCATTCCGGTGATCGCGCGAAACTCCACGTTCACCTACAAGGGCCAGTCGGTCCGCGTCCAGCGCGTCGCCGAGGAACTGGGCGTCCGCTACGTCGTCGAGGGCAGCATCCGCAAGGCGGGAAACCGGCTGCGGATCACCACCCAGTTCGTCGACGCGGAGAGCGGCCACCAGGTCTGGGCGGAGAAGTTCGATCGCCAGCTGGAGGACATCTTCGACGTCCAGGACGAAATCAGCGCCCGCATCGCCGCGACGCTGATCCCCGAGCTCGAGCGGTTCGAGTACAAGCGGGGCGCCAGCAAGCGGATCGAGGACCTGGACGCCTGGGATTTCTACCTGCGCGGCATGGAGCGGTTCTACGACCAGACCTGCGACGCCAATGCGGTCTGCATAGAGCTGTTCCAGAGCGCCGTCGATCTGGACCCCAACTACGGCGATGCCTGGGCGCGCCTCGCCTGGTGCTACGCCGACGAGATCCTGTACGACTGCACCGACGATCCCGAGATGTGCCTGAAGCGGGGGTTCGAGGCGGCCCGCCGGGCTGTCGCCCTCGACGATGCGTCGTCCCTGGCCCACATGGCGCTCGGGACCGTGCACATCTTCGCCGAGGAGACCGACCTCGGCCTCGCAGAGGCGCTGCGCGCCCTGGAGCTCAACCCCAACTACGCCCACGCGGCGATGGCCGTGGGCAACCGGCTCGATCTCGTCGGCCGCACCGAGGAGGGAATCGCCGGCTTGGAGCACGCGCTGACCTTGAACCCGCGCGATCCCTACCGCTGGCGCTACATGGCCTACCTGTCGGCGAGCCTACATTTCGCAGGAGGACTACGAGCGCGCCGCGGAATGGAGCGAAAAGGCGGTGATGCTGCGCCCCGACCTGGCGGAGGCGCTGTTCCGCCATGCCGTCTGCCTGGCCCATCTCGACCGCGTCGAGGAGGCGCGCTCGCTGCTCGACCGCTGCACGGCCATCGACCCGACCTATGTCGCCAAGAAGGCCGACTGGCGGCCCTACGCCGACGAGAAGCGCAGCGCCCACATCATGGCCGGCCTGCGCCGCCACAACCTGGTCGGCTGATGGCGCTTCTGGGGCGCCCCTACCCCTTCACGCAGACCACCTGCTTCGAGGTGTGGACCACATCGACGAGGTCGGCTTGTGCCGCCCGATGCGTTTACCTGCCCTACGCCGAAGGTTCGTCCTGACCCGAGACCGGTCGATCGCAGGGACCGACGCGGCTTTCGATGATCTCCGAGCGCAGCTTGTGCAGGTCCTCGCCAGTCCAGAAACTGACCTTGCCGGTGAGCAGGGCTTCGTAGCAGGCGCGGCGGAACGGCTCCGGCCAGCACTCGAATTCGGGCGGCAGCTCGTAGAAGCAGTCGTTCGTCAGCGGCTCGAAGTACGCCTTGATCGGCGGATCGGCCTCCTCGACGAGCGCCATCAGACGGTGCGCCTCAGGGAACGCGTCGTCGCGATACAGGTAGACGCCTTGCCAGCATTCGCAGGGATCGACCTCGCCGATCACCTTCATGAACTCCGCCGGAGGCAGCGCCAGTACCCTTTCGATCTCGTAGGCCGGGTTCTCCGGCGCTAGTTCGGCCAGCCGCTCGGCGACGGACTTGTAAGCCCACTCCTTCGGGTCGTAGTCGGGAGACGCGGCGAAAGTTCGAAGACTTCCGTAGATCTCACGGACAAGCTGCTCCGGATCGATCAAGGCGTCGATTGTCAGTTCGTCATACTTTGAGTGTTTGTTGGGGAAGACCTGCTTCGGCGGAATCCCGTAGTCTGGGAAACGGTACGAGATGAACCGTCCGCGCCCGTCCCCTCGCCGGTAGCACACGTGAACCGAGATCGTCCCTTCTTCCTCGACCCACCATCGGCAGAGTGTCTCACCCTGAACGATGTCTTCGAGCCAAGCGAGCATATCCGGATAGGGATCGAGCCAATCCGATCCGCCGATCGTCGTCTGCTCGTCCCCGCAGGTCAGCGTCAAATCGAGACAGCCGGCGCCGAGGTTGTGAAACCGCGCCGACACCGGCAGAACATCGTCATGGGACATTGTTTCTGGCCTCCCGATACCGAACATCGCCCGGCGGCGTGCCGTCCGGCGCCCACCGGCGTGCACGGAAGAGTTCCCGGACCCGGCGGGCGTTTTCGGTCCGTTCCTCGTCCGTGCCCAGGCTGGCGAAGTCCATGGCACGGATGCGGGCGAACTCGCGATCGGTGAACGCCAAGGACCACGCCGATGGCGACGTTCCCGCCGTGTCTTCCAGGGCGCCGGCGAGGGAATCGTCGGCGCCCTTGTCCAGCAGGTACTCGACCATGTCGGCGTCATAGATATGTGCCGCGCGTTCCAGCAGTGTCGGCCCGAACGGATCGGCGTAGTCGATATGCGCTCCGCCGGCGAACAGCGCCTCTAGACACGCGATCCGCCTGTCCAGGGACGACAGCGAAGGACGCGTTTCGCGGTCGAGCGGGTCCCGGCCCTGGCGGGGCTCCGGGCCCGTCCAGGGCTCATAGGTGACGACGTTCAGGGCAGGCGTCTCGGCGAACTCGGTCGTGGCATTGGCGTCCGCCCCTTGCGCGAGAACAGCCGCGACCTCGTCCGGATCGCACCGCCTCGCCGCACGGAGCAGCGCGCGGTCGACCGGCCGCAGCGGCTTCCTCGCCATATCCCAGTTGATCAACACGAGTTCGGGAAACGAAAGCTCGGTGATCATCCGCTGAATGACGCCGACGTCGCACGTCCGCGGCTCCGTATCGACCGGGAACGGGTCGCCGCCGGCCACAACGCCGCAAACCTCCTGCCACGTCGCCTCGTCGATCGCCGGACGGTCCAGGAGGACATCGACAAGATAGTTGGATCCCGTTTCGTCCGGCCACGACGGCTCCCAAGACCGGATGCTGAACCGTTCGGCCAGCTGAATCTCGCCGGACTCGACGATCTCGGAGATCCGGTTCCACATGAACACCGCCGCCATGTCCTGGCGGTTGTGGGGAAACACGATCCGCCGTTCGCCGACGTCCGGCCCGTCGGCGAATGTGCAGTCCGTGAACCCGGGGAACCGCTTCTCGGCCTCGGCCAGTGCCTTGGTGTACGCCCGCAAAACCAGTTCGACCGAGAGCTGGCCGATGTGGATCTCGAAGTCTGCCGGCCCGCCGGCCCAGACACCGTCGACGTAACGGTGTTCCTGAGCGTGCGCGGCCGCGTCGATGATCTGGCACCGCGCGTACCGGCTGCGCTGGAGGGCGATCTCCGCCAACCTCATTCTCCCCCTGGAGACGCGGCGGAGTCGCCGGTACTGGTGCCGCGAGAACTGCCGCGACCAGAGATAGGTCTGCCGCTGTGTCGTCGTCTGTTCGCTCATAGGTCGTGCTTATTGTACCAGACGCGCGCCATCCGGCGCGCGCCCTACCCCTTCACGCACACCACCTGTCTGAGCATGTGGACCACGTCGACGAGGTCGGCCTGGGCCGCCATCACCGCGTCGATGTCCTTGTAGGCGCCGGGGGTCTCGTCGATGACGCCGGCGTCCTTGCGGCATTCGACCGCCGCCGTGGCCTGGGCGTGGTCTTCGACGGTGAACGTCCGCTTCGCCTCGTGGCGCGACATCAGCCGCCCGGCGCCGTGGGCGCATGAGCAGAGCGACTCCCGGTTCCCCTTGCCGCGGACGATGTAGGACCGCGCGCCCATGCTGCCGGGGATGATGCCCAACTCGCCCCTGCCGGCCCGCACCGCGCCCTTCCGCGTCACCCACACGCGGGCGCCGAAGTGGCGCTCCTCGGCGACGTAGTTGTGGCGGCAGTTGACCGCCGTCTCGGCCAGGTCGAAGCCGGTGAACATCCGCGCCATCACGTCCAGCACCGCCGCCATCATCAGCTCGCGGTTGGTCCGCGCGAAGGCCTGCGCCCACGAGACGGCGGCCACGTAGTCGTCGAACAGGTCCGATCCCTCGTCCAGATAGGCCAGGTCCTTGTCCGGCAGCTTGATCGATTGCCGTGTCATCTCGTCCTTGGCGCGCGAGATGAAATACCGGCCGATGAGGTTGCCGATGCCACGCGAGCCCGAATGCAGCATGGCCCACACATGGTCGGCCTCGTCGAGGCAGACCTCGATGAAATGGTTGCCGGTGCCAAGGGTGCCGAGATGCACCAGGCTCCGGCCCTTGGCCACCTTCGGGTGCTTGTCGACGATCGCCGCGAGCCCTTCGGCCAGGGACGGCTCGCCGGGCGCCGCTGCCGTCCACGCGGCGACAGCCCGCTCCGGCGGTTCGTGCCAGGCGCCCCGGTCGTTGCGCCCGCCCTTGTGCGTTCGGCCGTGGGGGACCGCCGCCTCGATGGCCGAGCGTAGCCCGGAGAGGTCGTCGGGGAGCTGATGCGAGGTCAGCGTCGTCCGCACCGCCATCATCCCGCAGCCGATGTCGACCCCGACGGCGGCCGGGATGATCGCGCCACGGCACGGGATGACGCTGCCCACGGTCGCGCCCAGGCCCCAGTGCACGTCGGGCATGGCGGCGACGTGGCTGTGGATGAACGGCATCCCGGCGACGTTGCGCAGCTGCGCCTCGGTCTTGGGGTCCACCGGCACGCCATGGGTCCACGCCTTGATCGGCGCCCCGTCGGTCTCGATGACGTCGTACCCGGTCATCGTTACGGCGCGGGACCTTCGGGCGACGGTCGCCGCCGCAGGACGACCGCAACGATGAATCCCGCCACCAGCACCAGCAGCGCAACTGCGGCCATTCCATACGCGCCGGCGATGCTGAAACGATCGACGAGCGGCTGGGCAACCAGCGGCGACAGGAACTGACCGAGGAAGAAAGCGGTTATGACGCCGCCGATCACGCGGCCGCGGACGGCCAGCGGCGCGCGGCCGACCACCCAGACGGAATAGTTCGGGAGCGCTGCCCCCATGCCGACCCCGACGACGGCCATCGCCGCGATCACGAATCCGTAGCTGGTCGCGGCCGCGACGAGTGCGAACCCCAGACCCATAACCGTGAACCCCAATGCGAACACCGCCGGGTGGCTCAGACGCGCCTTGAGACGCGCGTACTGGCTTGAAACGACGGCGCCGACGAGTGTGGCAACGGCGAGGGCAAGACCGGCCAGGCTCGCCGTCTCAGTGCCGAGCTCACGCAGCAAAAACGGCAACTGAACGGGAACCATGTAGTAGGCGATCATGTTTTTCATCGCGAGAAGGACGATGAACGCGACGAAACCGCGCAATGGGGCACCTGGCGTTTCCGCCCCCCCGCCTTCGGCACCCGGCGTTTCTCCCGTCGGTTCGGGCACCGCGGACACCATCAGCGGCAACAGCGCCAAGGGTGCGAAATAGATCGCGAACGGTGCACGCCACCCGAAATCGGCAAACAGCCCGCCAACCGCCAGATAGACGACGCCGCCGAGCGCCATGGACGCGGCTTGCAGCCCCATCATTCGTTCGCGTGCCTCGCCCGAGAAATAGTCACCGATCAGCGTGATCGCCGTGGTCATGATCGCGCCGGCCGCCATCCCCAAGAGCGCCCGCCCAACAAGGATCGCGGTCAAGGACTCGAAGAAGAGGCCGGAAATGCCAGCGACGACGTAGACAACCGTCGCTGCGATGAGGATTGGACGACGGCCAAGGCGATCGACGACGACGCCCGCCAGCGGTGCGGCAATCGCGATGAACAGCGACGGCACGGTCAGCACCAACCGCGTCAGCAGATCGGCGCCTGCCACCTCCCGGAACTGATCGTGCATCAGCGGCAACGCCGGTGCCACGGTAATGCCGGCCATCACGGTGAGGGTGCTGGCTGCCAGCAACGTGATCTTAAGCGCCGCCGGCCGTGCGTCGTTCAACGCCTGTTCCGTCATGGCGACTCTCCCGTCCCACGCGGGAACATCAATTAGATACCGTTTGGCGACGGAAGTCCTTGCGGAAATCGTTCGAGGTGGTCGGACGATTGGTGCGTGTCCGCCTGCCAGGCGCCGGGACCGGCCCGCCACCGGATAGGCGATGACGGAGGGAAGGCCTTAACGCTACACTGATTGCCGGCAGGGCGTCCCGGGAATCAGCGCCGTCGGTGGGGAGGCCGCCGGACAACCGTGCAGGAGGAAGAGACGCCGATGAGCCGCCACACGGCCGCAGGACGCCGCCCGCGCGCCCGCGCCGCCCAGCTGTTCGGACTGGCAATCGCCTGCGTGCTCGTATTCGGCATCGGCGGCGCGACGGCGGCGCGCGCTGCCGGATGGATCGGCATCTTCGTTACCGACGTCAGCTGGGCCGCGGCGTCCATGCTCCGCGTGCCCTCGGGCAACGGCGCGGTCGTGCTGGGCCGCTACCGCGACGGGCTCGCCGTCATCGACGGGCTGTTCATCGGCGATGTCATCGTCGCCGTCGACGGCGCCGTCGTCGCCGACACCCAGGCCCTGGTGCGGGCGCTGGGACCGATGGGCGGCGGCGACGCCGTGTCGCTGAAGGTCTACCGGTTCGGACGGTCCCGGTTCGTGTCGTTGACATTGCAGGACCTGGCCGAAGGACAGACCCGCGATACGTCGCACAAGCAGGAGGCGGGCGAGCACTTCCGCGCCGGTCTGACGGCCCTCGAGTCCGGCGACATGGCGGGGGCCGCCGAACGCCTGACGACGGCGGCGGACATGGGTCACGCCGAGGCCCAGTACCGGCTGGCCAAGCTCTACGAACGCGGCCAGGGCGTCGATCGCGACCTCGGCATCATGCGCACCTTTCAGCTGCTCGCTGCCCTGGGCCGTCATGGACCGGCGGCGCGGGCGCTGTCGGAAAACTACGAGCTGGGCCCGACCGTCGCCAAGGACGACGTCCTGGCGTACCGCTGGCTCACCGAGGCCGCCGGCCTGGGCGACGATGTCGCGGGCCAGCGCCTCGACGCCATGAACCGGCAGGTCGATCCGGCGGTGCCCCGCCGCGCCGAGATGTTCGCGAGAATTGGTCAGCCGGGTCGGGACCCGGGCTTCGCGTTGCCGCCGACGTCGCGCCCGGGGCCGCGAAGCTGGGTCGGCGTGGTGATCAGCACGCCGCCGGCGGAGTTGCTCGACGAGGTCGGCCTGGCCCAAGGCGCCGGCGCTTACGTCGTCGGCGTGGTCCCGGGCAGCCCCGCGTGGCAGGCCGGCCTGGAGCCCGGCCAGGTGATCACCCGCGTCAATGTGACACCCATCTCGCACTGGCTCGACTTCATTGCCGCGGTGTCCTCGGAACGCCCCGGCACCTTCCTGAACCTCACCGTCGCCACGCCAGACCGTCCCCGGACACTCGGCGTGACGCTCGCCGAACCGCCCGCCACCGTGGACTACCAAACCCGGTGGGATCAGGCCCACGCCGCCGCCGTCGATGGCCTCAAGGGAGGGAACAAGGGCGCCGCCGTCCAAGAGATCGCGCGGCTGGCAAGGGAGGGTCATGGTCCGTCCCAATCCCGGCTCGGCACACTCTACGAACGCAGCGACGGCGTCGGTCGGGACAACGGCCAGGCGTTGAACTGGTACCGGGTCGCCGCATCGCAGGGGCGCGCGCGCCGCCGGCCGCCTGGCGGGTTTCTTTGAACGCGGCGCCGCCGGCCGGCCCGACGCGCTTCGGGCGTATCACTACTTCAACGTCGCCGCGTCGCGAGGCGACATCCGCGCCGCCAACGAACGCGTCCGGCTGGCCGCGGCCCTGGGGCCCCAAGGCGTGCTCCAGGCCCAGGCGCTGGCCCGCTTCGCGCCCTTCGCGGTGGACGCGGCGGCGGCGCCGAAACGGGTGGCAACCACCAGCGCCACCAATCCCACGCCGCCCCGCGCCGGACCTTCCATCCACCCCGCGACGGTTGCCGAGATCCAGCGCTCGCTCTCCGCCCTCGGCCACGACCCCGGTCCGGCCGACGGCCAGATGGGACCGCGCACCCGCGCCGCCATTGCCGCCTATCGGCGCAGCGCCGGACTGATGGCCGACGGTTGGCCGACAGACGAGCTCGCCGAACACCTGCGGGCAGCGTTGGCGTCGAGGAGCGACGCCAAGCCGGCGGCCTCTGCCAGTTCCACGGCAAGCGGTCGGCAACCGCCGCCTCCGCCGCCGTCATCGTCGTCTCCGCCACCACCGCCGCCGCCGAAGGAGACGGACTCGCTTCTGTTGCCGGACCTGCCGGCGCTGGATGAGTAGGCGATGTCTTACAAGCGCGCCCTCCGTCATCTGGCGATTCTACTGGCGTTCGGGCTCGGTCTGGTCGGGGGACCGGATGGCGGTGCGGCAATGGCGGCGGCGGTTGATCCCCATGCCGAAGCCGGTCCGGCGTCGCCGAAGACGGACCTTTTCGACCCCTAGGAGGACTACGTCGACGCGCGGACCCGCTGCGAGCTGCAGCGCGACGCCTACCTGCAGGCCTACCTGCCGATCAAGGCCCGCTACGACAAGGCCAAGCTGGAGCGTGACCGCAAGTTCCAGGGGTGGGAACCCGAAGACCATCAGGCCTACCGGGAGTGGCTGAGTACGGAGTCTCCGTCGGGCATGCACACCATCGCCCCGCAGCGCCGCGAGATCGCCCGTGTCGCCTATAACGACTGGCTGGCCACGCCGACGGCGCCCGATCCGCCGACCAGCGAGGCGGAGACCTTCCTGACCTACAACCGCTGGCAGGCGGAGCTGCGCTACCTCCGGCTCCGCAACTGGTCGCTCCGCGCCGAGGCCTTCGCCCTGGAGGAGTACGTCTCCCAATACGGCACCTACATCGGCTACGAGCTCGCCGACGTCTACGACCTGTGGACCGAAGACCTCTACCGGGTCGGCATGGAGACGTGGGCCGACCTGGTCCCCACCTTCGAGAAGAAGTGCGTCAAGGAGCTGCTGTTCCGGCTGGGCTTCGAGGTCAGCCAGAAGGCCTTCGTGTCGGTGGGCACCGCGGCCCGCGACAAGCTGCTGCGCCGGCCGCCGACGCCCGCCGCGCCGGCGGCGAGCGGCGGGGTGGGCAAGACCGCCGGGAAATACATCAAGGACTGCCTCAAGGGCGTGGTCATCGACTCCATGGTCAACGCCATCGTCTCGGGGGCCAAGCAGAACTGGATCCGGTTCCGCGAGAACGAAGGGATCTACCGCGAGGTCGGCGAGTACTGGTGGGACCACTTCATCATGACCACGGTCTCGCGCACCGTGCCAGAAGAGACCTTCCGCCAGTTCGGCAACCACGTGAAACGCCAGCTCAAGGAAAAGACCAAGGACGCGGTCACCGAATATCGGGTCCAGGCGCACGTGCGCGAGATGGCGCAGAACTTCATCAGCGGTCTGCCCGACGACATCGCCGGACACCCGGAAATCCAGCGCGCCGCCCGCGAGCGCGCCCAGGCCGAACTGTCCGGCGAGGCGCTCAAGGAGTTTCGCAAGCAGGCGCGGGACTCGCTCGGTACGACCCATAGCTGGATGGTGAAGTCCGAGCTCGAGTTCCTGCTGCAGGAGCTCGACGTCATCGACTTCGCCCGCAAGGTGATCGGCGAGAAGCTCTCCGTCTATTGGGTCAACAGTTCCGAGTGGACCCGCTACGGGCCTGAGAGTCCGTCCGGAAAGTTTATGAGTAAACGCAGTATCGTGTGATCCGCCGCAGCATGAGCCTGATGGAGGCGAGGCGGATGAAGGCCAGGGCGATGCGGTTGAGGTTTTCGTAATCCTTGGCGAGC
>Ga0209561_1000079_pt1 | contig 31001 bp, 34 predicted proteins | sample WorMettrBAHAMAS2_FD_187393 | JGI IMG/M metagenome (GOLD analysis project Ga0209561, IMG submission 187393) | Marine gutless worms symbiont microbial communities from Max Planck institute for Marine Microbiology, Germany - Inanidrilus... | ecosystem: Host-associated > Annelida > Digestive system... | reverse complement strand
TATACCCCGTCTGCCTATCTCGTATACCCCGTCTGCCTATCTCGTATACCCCGTCTGCCTATCTCGTATACCCCGTCTGCCTATCTCGTATACCCCGTCTGCCTATCTCGTATACCCCGTCTGCCTACCTTCTACCTTGCTGTGGATAACTGATATTCCTTTTCTTTCAGAAAGTTATGGTTTTATGGTTGAAACCCGTTTGAGATGGCGTGTCTGCGCGCTGCTTGGCGTTCGTTCGATGGTGACAAGGTTGGTGCTGAACTCATAGCCATTTATGGCTCCCACGCCTTTCAACTCATCCAGAGCCGCTTTCAAGTTCTGCTTGAATGTCCAAACTTCCTTTGTACGGCTGCCGCTCCAGGCCATCAGGCTTGCGACTTTCAACGGGTAGGGTTGCGCGTGGCTGGCAAGGAATCCGTGCAGCCAGAGCGCAAGCGGTTTGCGCTGTAGCTGTTGGCGCTGTTCCCAATCGATGGCGGTCCATCCTGCTCGGTAGAGTTTCGAGAGCTTGGGATTGAGACTGATCGCGTAGCGGCCGGTGAGTTCGTCGCGGACACCACCCTCGACGAGAGAGCCAAAATAGGTTCGGTTGTCGTGGGTAATTTCGACGACAGCCCCGGTTAGCCTGGCGAAGGCTTTCTTAAGCCATTCCCGCTGAGCTTTTCCATGACTACGTCCAAGTCCTTTTAGGAAGGCATGCGCGGTGAATTCGCACTGAGTTCCCAGCGGATTCTGCCGGGCAAGGTGGAGAGCTTGTTCCCATACATCCAAGTCGGACTGGTCAAGCTGCATGCCTGTGAAGCGAATTTGGATGTCACCCTGGGAAGCTAGCAACTGATGGTCCACGTAGCGGCGATTCTTGCCTTGAATGGCAAGAAAGAGTGCTCCCCGCAGGACGCTGTTCGGCATACCACGTACAGGTTCCGGCCAAGGAGAAAGCTGTGCAAGCTCGGCGGTCTCGGCGGTGGGCGACTTTTCCGGCAAACGGCGCTTCCTGATGTTTTTTTCGAGGGAATCTAAGGTTTTGCTTATATGGTCGGCCACTTCTTTCTCCTTGCTTGACGCTCATGAGGTAAATATGCTTTATTACAAATAACATTTGTTATATTAGTTAGTAACGTATATTTGTATTTTCTATAGCATTGCTAGACCAAACCCAGCAGCGGCGGCTGCAGAAGCTGCGGATCGAGGCCGGAGCCGAGGTGCTCCGGGCGCTCGAAGACCCTAATATTGTCGAGGTGATGCTGAATCCCGACGGTCGGCTGTGGGTGGAAGCCTGCGGCGAAGGCATGCTGGAGATCGGCCGGATGACGCCGCTCAATGCCGAGGCGCTGATCGGGACGGTTGCAGACTCGCTGGGCATTGTCGCGACGCGCGAGACACCGATCGTCGAAGGCGAGTTTCCACTGGACGGTAGCCGGTTCGAGGGCCTGCTACCGCCGGTGGTGAGCGGCCCGGCGTTCACGCTCCGCAAACGGTCGCAGACGATCTTCACGCTGTCGGAGTACGTTCGGCAGGGGGTGATGGATCGGCAGCAGCAAGAGCGGATCGCGTGTGCGATTTCAGCCTACGAAAATTTGCTGATCGTTGGCGGGACCGGTTCGGGGAAAACGACGCTCACGAACGCGGTGATCGATGGGATTGCGGCGGTCCATCCCGAGGACCGGCTGGTGATCCTCGAGGACACGGCGGAGATCCAGTGCCGCTCGGAGAACGCGGTGATTCTGCGTGCGACCGTGGACGTGAGCATGGAACGCTTGCTGCGGGCCACGCTGCGGCTGCGCCCGGACCGCATCGTGGTGGGCGAGGTTCGTGGCGCGGAAGCGCTGGCGTTGCTGAAAGCGTGGAACACGGGCCATCCCGGCGGCGTCGCAACTGTCCATGCAAACAGCGCACGCGCTGGCCTGGTTCGGCTCGAACAGCTGATCGCCGAATCGGGATCCGCCAAGGACATGCGGCCCTTGATTGCCGAGGCCGTGGATCTTGTGCTGTTCATCGCCCGTGAGAACGGCCAGCGCCGGCTGAAAGAAATCATCACAGTTGATGGTTTCAAGCAGGGTTCTTTCTGCTTTGGCGCGTTGGATGAACCGCCGAATTGAAACCGGAGCTGCCATGATTGACTCGCGAATCTCGTTTTCCTCCCTGCTGTTTGCGCTGCTGGTGCTGTGCCTGGTGCAGCTGTGCCTGCTGGAACCGGCCCTGGCGAATACCGTCACCGGGATGCCGTGGGAAACGCCGCTGCAAAAGATCAAGAACTCGCTGACCGGGCCCGTCGCGCTGATTATCTCGCTGTTGGGCGTTGCCGTTGCCGGCGTTTCGCTCATTTTCGGCAGTGAGTTTTCCGATTTCACGCGCCGTTTGATCATGCTGGTCCTAGTGATCGGTTTGCTGGTTTCGGCGTCGTCCCTGCTCACGACGTTGTTCGGCGTGAGCGGTGCGCTCGTGTCGTGACGATGGCCGCCGAACTGCGCCGGATTCCGTTTCACACGGCGCTCAGCCGGCCGGATCTGCTGTTCGGCTGTGAGCGGCAACTGATTCTGGTGATCGGCTTGGTGTGCCTGGTGCTGGTCGTCGTGGTGCTGACGAAACTGGCTGTCGTGCTCGGCATTCTCACCTGGTTCGGCGCGGTTGCCGCCCTCCGCGCGATGGCGAAGGCCGATCCGGTCCTGAGCAAGGTGTACCTACGGCATGTCCGTTACCGGGCGTATTACCCGGCCCACGCCACGCTGTTTGCGCCGCCAGCCCGTTACGTGCGGAACCGCTAGCCATGGCGCGGATGGTCCCCTTGAAGGTCTACCGGGACAAATCGCTGGGGTTCCCGGACCTGCTCAACTGGGGCGCGGTCATCGCCGATGGCGTGGTGCTCAACAAAGACGGTTCGTTGCTGGCGGGCTGGTTCTATCGCGGGAAGGATTTGGCCACGGTGTCGGCGGTGGAACGCAACCACGTGAGCAGTGTCGTGAGCGGAGCCTTGTCCAAACTTGGATCGGGCTGGATGCTGCACCAGGATGCGCTGCGCAAACCGGCACGGGACTATCCCGGCGAAGCGGAGAATGCGTTTCCCGAAGCGGTCAGCGCCTTGATTGATGCGGAGCGGCGGGCGCAATTCCAGGCGGAAGGCGCGCATTACGAGAGCTTTTACGGTCTGGTGGTTTCGTTTCTGCCGCCGCTGTTGGTGCACAAAACGCTGTCCAACCTGTTTTTCGACGATCCCGGTGAGAACGCGGGCGGTCCACCGTCCGCCGCGATCGGCAACCAATTGCTGCGTGAGTTTCAGACGGCGCTGCATGAGATCGAGGACCGGTTGGCCGGCGTCCTGCGGCTGGTGCGCATGCAGGGCCGCCCCTACACGGACGAGACGGGGCGGGCGCACATCCAGGACGAGCTCCTGCGCTATCTGAATACGCTGGTGACTGGCCGGTCGCATCCGGTGAATTTGCCGCCGGTGCCAATGTACCTCGATGCGGTGATCGGGGCCCAGGAGTTTTGGCCCGGAATCGTACCCCGGCTGGGCGAGCGGCTGCTGCAGGTCGTGGCGATCGACGGTTTTCCCCAGGAGTCGTATCCGGGGATTCTGGCGGCGTTGGACCGGCTGCCGCTGCGCTACCGCTGGAGCACCCGGTTCATTTGCCTCGATGCCGTGGACGCCCAGGGCCGGTTGCGGGCGCATCGGCGGAAATGGCAACAGAAGGTGCGCGGCTTCGTCGATCAACTGCTGCACAGCAGCAACCCGAAGGGCGCGATCAATCAGGACGCGGTGCGGATGGTTGCGGAGGCGGATGCGGCACTGGCGGAGGTCAGTTCCGGCCTGGTGGGCTACGGCCATTACACCAGCGTCGTGGTGCTGGAAGATGAGGATCCCGAGCGGCTGGCCCACCAAGCCCGTCAGGTGCAGCGGGTGGTGAACACTCTGGGATTTTCGGCCCGGCTCGAAACGATCAATACCGTCGAAGCGTTTCTCGGTTCGCTGCCCGGACACGCGAATCCCAATCTGCGGCGACCTCTGCTGCACACGCTCAATCTGGCCGATCTCCTGCCCCTCGCCGCGGTCTGGACCGGGGAGGAACACGCGCCCTGCCCGTTCTACCCACCGGACAGTCCCCCGCTCCTGTATGCCGCCACCGAGGGCGGCACGCCGTTCCGCTTCAATCTGCACGTCGGCGATCTCGGGCACACGCTCGTGTTCGGCCCCACCGGGTCGGGAAAATCGACCGCGCTGGCACTGCTGGCGGCCCAGTTTCGCCGGTATCCGCATGCCTCCGTGTTCGCGTTCGACAAGGGATCCAGCCTGGAACCGTTGACGCGCGCGGTTGGCGGCCAGCACTTCAACCTGGCGGGTGACAGCGAGGCGTCGGAGCTGTGCTTCGCGCCCTTGCAGGCCATCGACCGGCCCGGTGAGTTGGGCTGGGCGGAAGACTGGCTGGTCACGCTGTTGGCGTTGCAAGGAGTCCAGACGACGCCGGCGCACCGAAACGAGCTGCATCGGGCGCTGCTGTCGCTGCAGGACAGCGGTGCGCCGCGCACCCTGAACAACCTGCAAACGACGGTCCAGGACCGGGCAATCAAGCAGGCGCTCACGGAGTACACGGTTTCCGGCGCGCTCGGGCACTTGCTCGATGCCGAACGGGACGAGCTGTCGATCGGCACGTGGTCGTGCTTCGAGATCGAAGCGTTGATGCAGCGGCAGGACCGGGTGCGGCTGCCGGTGCTGCTGTACCTGTTCCACGTGATCGAGCGGCAATTGAACGGCCAACCGGCGTTGCTGATCCTGGACGAGGCCTGGCTGATGTTGGGCAACGCGGTGTTCCGGGAAAAAATTCGAGAATGGCTGAAGGTCTTGCGGAAGGCGAATTGCGCCGTGGTGCTGGCGACGCAAAGCCTCTCCGATGCGGCCAACTCCGGGATCCTGGATGTGCTGGCGGAGAGTTGCCCGACCAAGCTGTTTCTGGCGAATGTCGAGGCGGCCCGTGAAGAGAACCAGGCGCTGTACCGTGCATTGGGCTGCAATGAGACCGAAATCCGCCTGATTGCCAGCATGCGTCCCAAACGGCAGTACTTTGTGGCGTCGAGCGATGGGCGGCGGTGCATCGATTTCAACCTCGGCCCGTTGGCGCTTTCGTTCATGGGCGCGTCGAGCAAGGAAGACCTGGCACGGGTGCGGGCATTGAACGCCGCACATGGCGCGCAGTGGCCGTTCGTGTGGCTCCAGGAGCGGGGGGTGGCGTATGCGGCGTAGGCGGTTAGTGTGGGCAATTCTGCCGGTGCTGCTGTTCCCCCCGGTGTTCGTGATTCCGGTTCATGACGTTCCGCTCGTGTTCAGCGAAGTAGAAGCCGGGGTTGGCAATCGGATTCGGAGAATTTCGAGAAGTATTGCCAAGCAGGTCGTCTCGGCGGCGCTGGCGGGCGTCTCCACGTCGATCCTCCAGGTCGAGGCCGCGGTCAAGCGCGCGCAGCAGCTGAAATACGCCGTTGGTCAGTACCAGCAGATGCTCAAGAACGCGAAGCGGCTAACGGGTTGGGAGCGCCAGGGCATCCAGGACGCCTTGCTGCAACTGGACACGCTGGCGAAGCAAGGCAAAGCGATCGCCTACGGCGCGGCGGATCTCGACAAGCAATTCCGGGCAGCGTACCAGGGATTCGCGCATTACCGGGACCATCCACGGACCCGCGAAAACCGGCAAACCTATGCCGATCTGTACCGGGATTGGGTCCAGCGCGGGCACGATTCCATTCGCGGTGCGTTGCAGGCGGCCGGGTTGCAGTCCCGGCAATTCAAAACGGAAACGGCCAGGATGCGGCAGCTGGAGACGCAGTTGATGTCGGCGGCGGGCACACAGCAAGCGCTGCAGGCCGGATCCTTGATTGCCTCGCACCAGGTGTCCCAACTGCAAAAGCTGCGGCAGCTGCTAATGTCGCAGATGCAGATTCAGGGGAACGTGGCAGCGGTGCAATTGGACCGCCAGGCGTTGGAGGACGCTACGTTGCAGCGGCTTATGGCCCCGGGTCCGCAGGTGGATCCAAAGAAGTATGAAAAAAATCCCTTCAACTTTTAAGAAATCCGGGAGGCATTCGCATGAACCTATCCGCATTCAAGAATCCTTCGGTGATTGGTGCTGTGGTTGGCGCAGCGATCCTTGGTGGCGTTGGGACTTACGTTGGGAAGGACTGTTCGCAAGCGCGCGCGCAACGTGAGCGCCAAGCTGCTGAAGATGCGGCCTTCAAGCGGTTTATGGCTCCAGGGCCACAGGTTGACCCAAAGAAGTATGAAAAAAATCCCTTTAACTTCTAATCCCGCCGAGTATGGCCGTACCAATCAATAGGTATGGCCGTACCGATCAATCGATAAGAAAGGGAAGGGAGAAGTACATGTGGACAAAAGCCAGCACCCTTGCGCTTCTACCGTTTCTGTTGCTCGTCGGTGGGAATTCGTATGGAGCGAGTGTGGATGCGGCCGAGCATCTTATGGATGCTTTTCAACAAGCATCGAATCAGTGGGCAGGCCCTTTACAGCAAGCCGCAACGTGGCTCTTTCTCTTCTTGGCGACAATTTCCTTGGTTTGGAAATTCGGGGTGTTGGCGCTTCAAAACGCGGATTTCCAGGAGTTTGTTGTTGAATTGGTTCGCATGATTCTTTTCGTCGGACTTTTTTTGGCCCTGATTCAATATGCCGACGTGTGGTCGAAGTCTTTAATCGAAGGCTTTGCTTGGTTGGCGGATTATGCATCATCCAGTGGGACCATACGAGCAAGTTCTATTACTCCGGCAGCTATTCTTCATCGTGGCATGAGCTTGTCTCTCACCATTTACGAATCAGCAACGGGCTGGGGATCTACCATCGTCTACGCATTGATGATTATTCCTATTGTCGTTATTTATGGTTTGATTGCCGCTTTCGTTCTCTTGGTTTTCGTTGAAGCTTATTTCGTGACGGCGGCGGGCATTATTCTGCTCGGCTTCGGTGGGAACCAATGGACAAATGACTATGCAGTTCGCTACATCACCTATTGCATCAGTGTAGGCATGAAGTTATTTGTGACCTTGTTGATCGTTGGCTTAGGCGAACAGCTCGTCTACAACTGGGCTATACAATCCGGAGACTTGGGCGCTTTCGGCAATGTCATCTCTGTAATTGGCGTCTTGCTCCTACTGGTCGTTTTGGTCTGGATGCTCCCAAACATCATTCAAGGCGTTGTGAACGGATCGTCGATCGGTTCCGGCGCGGGTTCGTTCGGTGCGGTCGCTGCTTTGGGCGGTGGAATGTCGGCAGGCGCAGGCGCAATGGCAGCGGGCACGGTGCAGGGAACCGCTAGCGGCACAATGTCGGTCATCGAAGCCGCCAAGTTGGCACATGCGCAACTCGAAACCGGCCAGGCCGGCGGGAAGTTGAGTGAGACCCTGGGCTCATCCGGGGTCGTGCCCCCTGGCTTCGGCGCGGTGGCGGCACAAACCACCCGGAATCTCGGCCAGGCGGCGGCTTCCGTGGCGGGCGATTGGGCCAGAGGGAATTCGGGAAGTGGCAAGGTGCTGCCGGAAGTGGCGAAAGCGGTGCATGCCGCAAAGGTGCAGGCGGAAAAGGTGGCGGCGTTGCAGAATGCCGAAGTGGCCCCGGCGGCCTCTGGCCTCACCGCCGATACCGCTGCCAGTGACGCGGCGGCCGGTCCCGAGTGGTCCCCGCTGGACGCCTATCGGGATGACGCGCAGGCACTGGCAGCGGAAGACCCACGCCAGCGTGAGCCGCATCCACTGGCCTCCCACCAGGCTGACATGCAGGCGCTGGCCGCTGGCAAATTCGATAGTGGGACACTCCTGCCAGAACCTTCTGCAGCGGCTCGTACCGCTGCCGTTCGTGCCAGCAAGGCGCGGGCGGAACAGGCGGCAGCTTTGGAGGCGGCCCTGGACGTTTACCAGGATGACATGCCGCTCTTGGGCGACGCGCCCGACGTTCCATCGGACGGACGTTCCTCATGACTCGCTCCGAGAACCCCTACCTGTCGGCCCGGCAAGAATGGAACGAACGCTATGGGGATGCGATTGCGGCGGCCCGTTCCTGGCGGTTGGCGGCGCTCCTGGCCTCTTCGGTGTGCCTCGTACTGGCCGCCGGTTCGATCTACCTGGGGAGCCAAGCCACCCTGGTTCCGTACGTCGTGGAACTGGACCGCACCGGCAATCCGGCACAGGTGGCGCTCGCCGACCAGGGCTTGTCGGCACGCCAAAAGGAACAGGTCATCCGGGCGCAACTGGCGCAATTCGTGCGGGATGTGCGGGAAGTCGTTCCCGATCTCGACCTGCAAAAGCGTTCCATCGCGCGCGCCTATTCGCACCTGAGCCGCCGGCATCCGGCCTTCCAGGCGGTGTCCCAATTTCACCAGGACCATTCGCCGTTCCGCCGCGAGGAAACCGTCACGGTCGAGATCGCACAAATTCTGCGCCTATCGGAAGGGAGCTGGCGGATCGAATGGCGGGAAATCGCCCGTGGCCGGAAGGGGGCGGCTCGGCCGCCGACCCGGTGGGCCGCGATCGCGACCGTTCGGATTGGCGACGACGTGCGTGAAGAAACGCTCCTGCTCAATCCCTTGGGACTGTACATCCTGGACTTCAACTGGTCGCGCGACCTGATCGGAACGAACGATGAATAGACGTGCACTCGTGCTGGCCGTTCTTCTCGGCCACGCCGCCACCGGCGTTGCTTCGCCGCCGCCTCCGCCGAATCCCGGCACCTATCCGCTCCGGCATGAAGGGAAGACCGTTTTTCTGCATGGCGATGCGTCGGCAACCGTGGTCTGTGCACCGCTGGATGTGTGTCTAGTCGCGTTGCAACCAGGCGAACGGATTCAGCGCAACGGCGTGCATATCGGCGACGCGATCCGCTGGCAGGTCAAACCGACGGTCGGCGCGGAGGAAACGACGCAGGTCGTACTCAAACCCTTGGCCACCGGACTGAAAACCGCACTGGCGCTCGTGACGGACCGCCGGACGTACCACCTGCGGCTCGTGTCCCGTGAAACCGGCTCGATGCCACGGGTCGCCTTCCACTATCCCGACGAGGTCAACGCGGCCTGGCAGGCGTACTACCGGGACCGCGCCGAAGCCAAGGAACGGCGGCGGTTGCCGGAAACGGGCGAGGACATTTCCAGGCTGGATTTCGCGTACACCATCGCCGGCTGTGGACGATGCGCTTGGCGGCCCCGGCGCGTGTACAACAACGGCAAGCGGACGGTCCTGCAGCTGGGTCCGGGCATCCACCAGGGAGAGGTTCCCGCGCTGCTGGTCCAGAGCGCGCAGGGGGAGGCTCGGGTGAATTACCGGATTCAGGGTGACCGCTACCTCGTGGACCGCGTGTTCGACCGCGCGGTCTTGGTCCTGGGCGTTGGCCGCAACCAGGAACGGGTGACGATCCAGCGCCGCCGGGGTCGGGCGTCGGAACCGGAGGCGTTCGCATGGTTGGACTGAAAAAAGCGGCCGCCGCCGTCGGCGGCGCCTTCCTGGTTGCCAGTGCGCTGGGCGGTTGCGCCGGTTTCCGTTTCCACGACCGTCCTATCCCGATGAGTTACGAACTCGCAGCGGGGTCGGTGCCGGAAGCCAAACGCATCGCGGCGGACCTGGTTCGGTCCTTGTCCAATGCCTACGCGCCCGCGAAGACCGCGGTGTTCCTCCAGCCCACGCAGATCCCGTTCGGCAATCCATTGCCAGCGGCATTCAATGCCCTGGTACGAACCAGCCATTCGGCCAGTTTCGGTTGGGAACTGGAACAGGCGCTGCGGCGGAACGGCTTTGCCGTGCAACCGAACGCCACCGATTCTGGATTGCCGGTGGTGTATGTTCTCGATCGCCTTGGAAAAGCCAGCGTTCGCGCGAGCGTGTGTGTGGCCCGGGAGTGGTGTGTCGGACGCCTGTACTTGCGGAATGCGGCAGGCACGTTGGTCCCGGCGGGCACAACGGCCCGTGAAAGGATTCGCGTGTGAGCGCGCCAGTTGCTGCAGATTCGTTAACGGCGGCGCATGCGCCCGATTCGGATTCTGAACTCGGCGTTCGGCGTCTCAATCGGCTGCCACTCGTCCTCGTCAGCGTGCTGTGCGTTCTCCTCCTGGCGGTGCTGGTCTTCGCCGGATTCCAGCGGGCCGAACAGAACCGGTCCGGGGTTCGGATCGGCGGCGGTTTCGACCAACCGCTGGAGCCTGTCGAAGCGGAACAGGCCGCGCAAACGCTCCTGCGAGACTACCGGGAGCCGCCAGACCCTGCGGAGCTGGCCGGTATGGAGTGGGAGGCGTTGGGCCTTCCCGTGCCGCCACTGCCCAGCCATCACGAACCGGTTCGCGCGGAACCGCTCCCCGGCGGTGCGCCGCCACTGGACCGCTTCGCGGAACAACGAAGAGAACTCGCGCACGATGCGCATCGGGCGCCAACGGTGGTTCCAACCGACGATCTGTACCGGGATGCGGATGCGGAAACGGCCCCGGAGCAGGCGTTCGACACGCAAACCCCTCCCGACGCGTTTGGTCTGGCTGGAGATGCCGCAGACCCGAATTTGCGCACGCGCAAGGCGCTGTTCAAACGGACCGAGCGGAAGTACGGCTACAGCAGCGAGCCGCGCCGTCCGGCCTTGTCTCCGTTCGTCGTGCGCGTCGGCAGCGTGATTCCGGCGGTCTTGATCGGCGGCATCAACTCGGACCTGCCCGGTGAGATCGTCGCCCAGGTCAGCCACGATGTGCGCGATTCACGGACCGGGCGGTACGTGTTGATTCCGCGTGGCACGCAACTGGTTGGTCGTTACGATCACCACATCGCCATGGGACAGCGGCGGCTCCTGACGGTGTGGCACCGGCTGCGGTTCCCGGACGATTCGACGCTGGACCTCGGCGGGATGTCCGGGACCGATCCGGCCGGTTTTGCGGGTTTCCGTGACAACGTGAATAACCACTACCCGCGGATCTTCGGGAGCGCGACGCTCCTGGCGCTGGTCGGCGCGGGCATGCAGCTGGCAATTCCGTCCAGTTCCGATGACGACGAGGATGAGGATCCCGCCGAGGCCCTGCAGGTCGAGACCGCTCGCCAGTGGGGGGCGCTCGGGCGTGAAGTGGCGAGAAAAAATCTGACGATCCAGCCGACGCTGGAAATCCGGCCCGGCTACCGCTTCAACGTCCTGGTCGACCAGGATCTGATCCTGCCTCCTTATAGCGGTTAATTCCATTGCGCGCAAAAGAAAAAACCCGCCAAAAGGAGGATTTTTAGTCTATACTGATAACAATTTCTAGTCAGTCGGTTTTTATTATGAAGAATAAAACTTTAAACTAGTAAATTCTGTAGAATAATTAGAGTGCGCAGAAAAGTGGAAAAAGGGAACATCTATACAAAAATTCCGGAGGACCTTCGTAAGGAGATTTTTGAGGTTCTTGTGCAGAGCGGAAAAATCAAGATTGAGCGTATACTATCAAAGGGGCATACCTCGCCGGACAGTGGGTGGTATGATCAGGGGCAAGATGAATGGGTCATCGTACTCAAGGGAAATGCCAGTATCTCTTTTGAAGAAGGACCAATAATCGATCTTGAGGAAGGTGAATACATAAACATACCGGCGCACAAAAGGCATCGAGTAGTCAACACAAGTGTCGTCCCAGAAACGGTTTGGTTAGCCGTACATTATTAAGTAACCAAACCGATGGCCGGAATTTCTGGACACTCTGTCCGGGTTCGACTCGATCGTTTCACAATTTCCAAAAAATACGGGAATTATTCTCTGGGTAAACCCTTGTTTCGGCGCGGTCAATGATGAAAATCAGCCATAAGTTAGAAAATTCCGAGTCCCTAATCGCGTCCAAGAGGCACTCATGGATAGACTATCCGATTCCAGGAGAGCCGAGCGGTAAGGAATAAAATGGCAAGTGACGGAAGCGGTCAGGCCCAATGAAGTGGGCCCTTCGTTGTTTGGCGAGTTTGCCCTGATTACAACGCATGGGACAATAGGGCTGTCAGCTCCGTTTCAGTTAAGGTAATCGGATTACCTTGCATGCTTCTGGAGAGAATGGCTTTGTCCACGACCGGGGCTATACAGCTTGGAGTCAAGCCGTAGTCGGAAAGGCCAGGTATGGCCAGCTCATCACTGAGTGCCCGTATCCAAGCAACGCCATCGATAACCTTAGCGGCAGCATCGCCGGTGAGGATGGCTGCGACCTCTCGGTAGCGGGCCAGGGCCAGTGAATCGGGTGCACGTTCCTGGAGAGTGCGCACATTGGTCTCCATCACATATGGCAATAGACGTGCACAGACAGCACCGTGTGGCGCATTAAACATGCCACCGATGGGAGCAGCAAAGCCATGAACTGCCCCCAACTTGGCATTATTTAGAGCTAGGCCGCCACACAGGCTGGCCAGCGCCATGTCTCGGCGCGCCGAGACATGGCCCACGTGAAAGGCGCAGCGCAGGGAGCGTGCTGCCCGTCGCATTCCCTCGCGACAGAAGCCGTCGGTCAGTGGCGTGGCCAGATGGGAGACAAAGGACTCAAGGCATTGGGTCAGGGCGTCCAAGCCGGTGCTGGCGGTAACCGCTGGCGGCATACCATAGGTCAGTACTGGGTCAACGAGGGCGATCTTGGGCAACATGGATCGGTGGCGTAGACTTACCTTGATCCCTTGTTCGGTCACCGCGAGTACGGCATTGCGGGTTACTTCGGCGCCGGTTCCCGCGGTGGTAGGGATGGCAATGAATGGTGCGGCTGGGTGGGCCAAAGGCCGACCGCGGCCGATGACTTCCAAGTAATCGAAAGGATCGCCGGGATTGGTCAGTAAAGCAGAGATAGCTTTAGCCGCATCGATGGCGCTGCCACCCCCCATGCCGATGACAAGATCAGCGCCGAAGCTGCTGGCCTGCGCCGCACCCTCCAGAACCAACGCGACCGTTGGTTCGCTGACGACAGAGAAGGTACTGATCGATAGCTGCTTGTCTTCAAGTCGGGTCAAAAGAGGCTCGCTCCGCGCTGGGGTGCCGCCTCCGATGACCAGTATCCGGCTACCCAGTTTAGCCGCGTAAGTACCGACCTGGTCCAGAATGCCTTCACCGAACAGGATGCGCCCGGCTGTAGAAAACTCGAATGTCACGTCTTGCAGCCAAAAAAGAAAGGTAGCGTTAGTCAACCTTGCATTTTAACGGCTGGCTGGAACTCACTCCTTAGTGGGAGCGGTTCCAAATTGGGGTCGCGGTGCCTCGGATGGCGGCGTGCGAGACCGGCCCGAAGTAACGCGAGTCGAAGGATTCCGGTGCATGGCCGGAGAACAGCCAGACGTGGCCGGCAGGGACTTCTCCCGAAACCGGAAGTGGCGGCAACGGACGCCCAGCGCCATCGACCGCCAACCGGGCGCTGTTCTCGATTTCCCGACCATTCACTCGGATGCCGTCCGGGGAAACGTCCACCCAATCGCCTGGCAGCGCCAGAATTTGTTTCAGCAGGGCAGCCATGCCGCCATCGCAGGTGAACCAGACCGGTTCGAGATAGCCGCGCTCACGCGCTACGCGAACTGCTGGATTGGAAAGCTCCGGGCAAACCGCCACAAGCGAGCCACGCTCGAGCTCACTAGACGTGAGCCGGTAAAGACCGAGCGGCAAAGAACCCGAGAGATTGATGCGGATGCCACCGCTGGCCATGAAAACGGCGCTTGCTGTGAGCAGCAGGAGCCAGATTGCCAGTACGCTGGCAAGCCGGGCCAATACCACGCGTTGCCGCTGCTCAAATCTGAGCCAGTTGCATCGCCGGATGGTAAGGGAAGGGCAAGTTGCTATGAGCACTCCACGTCATAGTGAAAGGGCGCTCTCAGGGAAATCCCCACGGAGGATTGCGCGTGTAAGACGTCGCACCGAACCCGATCGACCCGCTTGAGAGGTGGATCGCTTATCCGGCGCATTAAAATGGCATCACTAATCGCTCTGGAAGTTGTTGCCTTGGTTCTTCTTCTTTTGTTGTTCTTCGTATTGCTGTTTCATTTCTTGTACCGAAGGAAGATCCATGGTTTCTACTCGACAGTTCTTCGACATAGCTAGAGTAGACAGGTGATTATATCTTTGTCTGTAAGCTTCGTATTCAGTGGCTTCGGCGTTTTTGAAGTCCATAAATAACCATGGAACCAAAAGGAACCATCCTGCAACGCCTAAAGCCACGTTTTTCCCTGTCTTATCTGTTTTAGGAAGCAGCCTTTGAATCTCCCCCTGAATATTTATCATCTCGATCTGTAATGCTTTACAGGATTTACTTTGATCTCCGTATTGCGCAATCATAACGGGGTTGGCGGTTCTTCCGCCACAAGCGGCTAAAACAGATAATGCACATAGGGCTGTTACAGTCTTCTTCATATAGCTCTCTTTCTTACGGAGGGGTAGAATGGCTCGCCCAGATTCTCTAAGGGTAGCTCAGATGTCAAAGATGAACAACTTTCTACGCTTATTCTCCATTCATTAATTGCCTTGCGGGGTTTGTACATCGCACTGCGAAACCAGGTACGTTGAGATCCAGGTGGAAAGAGCAGCGTGGGACCGCCAGGCCGCCGGCTCGATCGCGATCCGCTTGTGTTCGGCAATTTCTGTTTGTTCCGGTCGATCCATTGCGACAGCCGGTTCCTGTCCGCCAGGATTTCCTGCGGAATCTCGCAACCGATGGCGCTGGTGATCCGGTGTGCGAAAGCGTGCGCCGCTGGAGAGGGCGGTCCGCGAGATAGCCGCGCTCACGCGCGACGCGAACGGCTGGATTGGCAAGCTCCGGGCAGACAGCCACGAGTGAGCCACGCGCAAGCTCACCAGGCATGAGCCGGTAGAGGCCAATTGACGCAGAGCCCGAGAGGTTAATTCGGGTACCGCTGCGGGCCATGAGCACGGCGCTTGCGGTGAGCAGCAGGAGACAGCTTGCCAGTACGCTGGCAAGATGGGCCAAGGTTGAACTGTTCTTCAAGTGGATCAAGCAGCATCTTAAGATCAAGTCCTTCTATGGACAGTCTGCCAATGCCGTAAAGACCCAGATCTGGATTGCCATCAGTACCTACCTGTTGATCGCTACCGCCGAGAAGAAATGGTACTTACCCGAGCTGAGCCTCCACACTTTATTGCACATTTTGGAAGTCAATCTGTTCGAGAAAAGGCATATAAAACAAGAGGTAACCATAGTGTTTAGCTTTCACCATGTTTCGTTAAGTGTTGAGAGCATCGAATTGTCTATGGAATTCTATTCTGCACTTGGGTTCAAGAAGGTTTATGAATGGCAGGCAGAAGACCGATCTTTAAGGGTCGCACACTTGAAATCAGGCGCTGCCTTCATAGAAATGTTCTGTTACCCGAGCCCGCAGGCTGCTCCAGAAACGACCAAAGAGTTAAGTACGGATCTTCCCAGAATTGGCGTCAAACATTTCGCCTTGAAGGTGAAATCAATTACTGAGGCAAAAGACACCTTGATTGAAAAGGGTCTCATCAATGACGCGGAAATAACAAGAGGACATACCGAAGTTGATTACTTTTTCTTACGAGACCCCGATGGCATCTTGGTTGAAATTGTACAGGATGAACGAGGGCTCTAGTACACTGTTTCATAAAAATTTAGAGACAAAAGGTGGATCGATCGATTCGATCAACCTAATCCAGGATCGGATAACGAGAAAAACGGTGGCAATCGGAATGATTACCGATGAATCCATCTACTCTATCACTGCAAAAATCACCGCTACCCCTAGCCAAAACCGCGCGTTTCCGCGCCCGATCCGCAATCTCTGGCATCGATGCGGTCGCTCGTTTCCGGCGCGGCGATCCGCGCCCGCTGCTGGAACACGGGATCGCGGAAGTAAAGGATTTGCCGCCCATGGATCGGGGCCTGCCCGGCAGCGAAGACCAGCAAGTGGCCTGGCTCCAGGACGTTGCCGTGTTCGTCTTTCCTGGCCGACGGCAAGCGCATCACCTCATCGGCGGTGATGAGGGGACGCTGGATCTCTTGCATCGATTCGCTCCGCTGTCCCCGGTTGCCGCCGCCGGCCCGCAGCCCGGAAATCGTTACCTGCTGGCGCACCACCGTGGTCTGGCCCACCATTCGGGACAACACTTCCGCCGTTTCGAGCTTGTTCGGCGCATAGGCAATGCGCAGATGGCAGTTGCCGATGAGGCCTTCCTCGCGGCCATAGGCGCTGTGGATCTGCTGCAGGTCCTGCACGATCAGATACGCCTTGAGCCCATAGCCTGCCATGAACGCCAACGCCTCCTCGATGACGGGCAACCGTTTCAGCGAAGCGAACTCATCGATGAGCAACAGCAGGCGGTGCCGGTAAGCGGCAACGCTCTTGCCGTCCTCGAGTGACGGAACAGCTCGGTATTCTGAGAACGAGCAATCCAACCGAATTCGAAGCCCTGCGGGCCGATCTCGAAACGCAGGCTAAATAACAAGGCGTTCGCCAAGCTGACAAGCGCTGGCCGCCGCGAAACCTGGGCTCCAGTGGCATGCAAGATTAGAGGAGCTTGCCAAAGCAGGCCTCTCTAATCCCTCGTTTTTGTTGCGCATCGAAACCAGCGTAGCGGTCGCTCTAGATACCCCTCATGTCACCGCACCCTCGGTCTCCGCCGCGATCCACGCAAGATAGTCCGGATTACCCTGGACAATTGGTAGGGCCACGATGCCGGGAACATCGTAGCTGTGCAGTGCTTTCACGCGCGCCGTCAGCGCCAACACCAGATCGTCCCGTGTCTTGGCGATTAGCACAGCCTCAGTCGCCTCCTCAACCGCGCCCTGCCACCAGTAGATCGAGGCCATGTCGTCTAGTACATTAGCGCAAGCGGCAAGCCGTTCCTCGACCAGCACGCGGCCAATACGCCGCGCCTCCGCCGCGTCGCTGCAGGTCACGTAAACGAAACGGGCATCAGCGTTAACCATAAATCTTGCCGGATTCTGAGTAATTCCTAAGGGTAGTCCTAGTCAAGACTGTCTGAAACCCTATATTTTCAAATAGTTAAGGTCGGCGCTGAAAGCACCAATACCGTTGGACGATAGTCCCAGAAATTATCGACTTTAAATAAGGGAGCCGAGCGGTGCGGTAGTCACTGAATGTCTCGAATCCGTAAATCCGGCCTCGAGCATTGCTAGCCCACGTGCCACGTGAAGGCATAGCTCGAGCTCACCAGACGTGAGCCGGTAGAGGCCAATTGACGCAGAGCCCGAGAGGTTAATTCGGGTACCGCTGCGGGCCATGAGCACGGCGCTTGCGGTGAGCAGCAGGAGACAGCTTGCCAGTACGCTGGCAAGCCGGGCCAATACCGCGCGTTTCCGCTGTTCAGCAAGCGCCGGCATCGATGCGGTCGCTGGTTTCTGGTGCGGCGATCCGCGCCCGCTGTTGGAACACGGGATCGCGGAAGTAAAGGATTTGCCGCCCATGGATCGGGGCCTGCCCGGCAGCGAAGACCAGCAAGTGGCCTGGCTCCAGGACGTTGCCGTGTTCGTCTTTCCTGGCCGACGGCAAGCGCATCACCTCATCGGCGGTGATGAGGGGACGCTGGATCTCTTGCATCGATTCGCTCCGCTGTCCCCGACTGCCGCCGCCGGCCCGCAGCCCGGAAATCGTTACCTGCTTGCGCACCACCGTGGTTTGGCCCGCCATTCGGGACAACACTTCCGCCGTTTCGAGCTTGTTCGGCGCATAGGCGATGCGCAGATGGCAGTTGCTGATCAGGCCCTCGTCGCGGCCATAGGCGCTGTGGATCTGCTGCAGGTCCTGCACGATCAGATACGCCTTGAGTCCATAGCCCGCCATGAACGCCAACGCCTCCTCGATGACGGGCAACCGTTTCAGCGAAGCGAACTCATCGATGAGCAACAGCAGGCGGTGCCGGTAAGCGGCAACGCTCTTGCCGTCCTCGAACCGCATCCGCTCGGTCGAGCGGCGCACGATCTGCGTAATGACTAATCGGACCAGTGGACGCAGGCGGTCGGTGTCGGCTGGCCGCACGACCAGGTACAGGCTGACCGGATCCGCATTGTGCATGAGGTCCCGGATCCGAAAATCCGACCGGCTAACGTTCCCGGCGACCACCGGATCGCGGTACAGGGACAAAAAGCTCAGCGCGGTGGAGACCACACTGGAAAGCTCCCGCGAACTGAGATTGAGTAGCGTTCGGGCCGCCCTGGCGACCACGGGATGTGGCCCGTCGCCCACATGCGGAAAGTCGAGCATCCCTTCCAGCACGGCCTGAATGTCCATCTCGGGATGCGCCAGCAATTCATCCACGTCGGACAGCGTGGCGCTCTGCCCGGCGTCCCGGCGCCGGACATAGCAACAATGCAGGATGGCTCCCGTCAGCAGCGCCTGGCTGGTCTTCGCCCAATGATCGGTAAGTCCCTTCCCGTCGGGGTCCACCAGCATAGTGGCGATATTCTGAGCGTCGCCGACTTCCTGCTCCTCCCCCAAACGGATCTCCGCCAGCGGATTGAACCGGGCGCAGGAACCATCGTGCGCCGTCGGATCGAACTTCAGCACCCTGTTCCTGGCGTACTGCTGGCGCCAGCCAGCGGTGAGTGCCCAATTTTCGCCTTTGATGTCGTAGCACACCACACTGTGCGGCCAGCTCAGCAGCGTCGGGATCACCAGGCCGACGCCTTTGCCGGACCGGGTCGGCGCGAAGGCCAGCACGTGCTCGGGCCCGTTGTGGCGAAGGTAGCGTGTCTGACGGCTTTTCTCGTCGAACCAGGCGCCGACATAAACGCCTTGGGATGGCGTTTCGGGCCGGGGCAGCAACCCACTGTCCAGGATCTCTTGCCGGCTGGCCCAATGCGCTGTGCCGTGTAAACCTGTCATGGCAGACAAGCGGCGGTGCTGCTTGAGCCGATGCGCCGCCCACAGCAACAACGGCAACGCTGTCCCGGAGGTGAAGAGCGCCACACCTTGCTGGATGACGGACGTGTGAAGCGATCCCCAGGTGAAGCTCCAAACCGCCCAACTCCACGGCCAGTACAGCTTGCCGGTAATTCGACCGCTCAACGCGGGGTGGAAGGCAAAGGCGTCGGCGAGATACTGGGTCGCCCCAATCGAAGCCAGCAACGCGAGACTGAGAATAACCGCTGCATCGCGAAAGCGTTGCGTGCGCCGGTCTTGTGGCTCTACCGTGGTGAATTGTTCTGACATAGAGAGACCACTATTAAATGGTGGTGCGATTATCTGCCGTTCGTTTTTCAATCTCTTGAGCTAGTTTTTTGAAATCCTCATAACAGCCTCTAACAGAGTTCATATGGGAACCAATCGCCCCATCAGCGTGTGTAATGGAGAACATCGGTTTGCGGGCATCCATCGATAGAGGCATGAGGCTCCGGTAGTTTTTCAGCATATTCAGTCGGTTAGAGTCGATCTTATCAACGGAGAATGTCTCTTCGCTGGGTTGATCGAGAATAGCTGTTTGATAGACTTCTGGGATCCGCGCCATCCAACGACCATACGCCTTCACCGGGCGGCCTTTCCACTCTGTATGCTGCATGACCACATATCCAATCGGTTCCATCCCAGGCTTTGGCAGGGGCAGATCAGGGTTCGGATTTTTCTCAACCCGATCTTTCCATCCTTGACGCCACTGTCGTAAGGTAGGACCTAGATTGCGCAAGCCTTGCAGTGAGAAAAGATCAGGTGCCAAGGGCACTACAACATACTGAGCGGATAGGATCGCTGCCCGGTTTATGGCACCCAAATTAGGGCCGACGTCGATCAGAACCACCTCAGCTTCTCGTTCCCGTGCCGCCAGATCGATGCCGCGATAAAAGGCACTGATCACTCGGAATGCAGCCTCGTCTTCGTTCAAACAACGCGGCCAAGCATCCGAGAGTCGGTCCTCAAAGACCGATAATCCCAGGTCTCCGACTAGCAGTCCGATGTTTCCGATAGACTCTATATGAGGCTTTGCAATGTCACCGGTTCCTTTCAGAATCGGGTCAATCATGCCCAATAGGGTGTTTTTATGCTGATCATTCCAGAGTACTTCCAGGCGATCCTCACTGAGGAACCTACTGCTCAGGTTGGCTTGTGGGTCGAAGTCCGTCGTCAGCACACGGAAACCAAGTTCATCGAACATATAGGCTAAGTGATACACCAAAGATGTTTTGCCGACTCCACCCTTGTTGTTGAAAAAAGCGATGGTCTTCATTCATTTTTCCTGAGGGTTACTTAGATTAACAGGCTGCAAATAGCGTTTCGAGTTCATGAGGGGAAGTTGATTACCTAATTATAGCCGTCACACCGTTCAAGGATGGGGATATTATCGGCCCTGGTCCAGGTCGTGTTCCGCTTTGCGCCGGGAGGTTTCCCCGCGCTGTTTCCGGTTGGGTTTGGCCGCTATCCGTTGCAGTTTCTTTACGGCGTTTCGATTTCCCGCTTTCGCCTGCTCGCGCAAAAAGTCCAGCCAGCTTTTTCGTGTTGTTTCATTCAGGATGCGCGTTCGTTCTTCTTGGCTTCGACGGTGGGATTCACGGCTGATTTTCATTCGGGTAACGGCTAGATTCTTGGCGATTTCCGCTTTCCGACCGCGGGAGAGCGTGGTATCGAAAAAGATAGACAGCTTGCTTTTTTCATACGCCAATTTCTGTCTTCTGATTTCTTCGTCCCGCGTCTTCTTCGAATCCGCAAGCAATTGCGCCCGCCTGGCGTGTAGCGGTTCCATTTCCTGCTGGTAGGCTGCCCACAGTGGATCGTTCTTTAACGTCGGGTAGCCCGCTTTTTCAGGAACCTGTTGCGTCGTTTCATCTTGGGCGCGGTATTCGCCGAGGCGCTGTTCCAGTTTCGCCTTGCTGAAATCCCGCCCAAGATCGCTCGCTTTGACGAAGACGTTTCCGGCCTGGTTCGCAATAACCAAACCGGCCCCGCGTGGACGCAATGAAAGTCCATGGTTCGCCAAAACCCAATGGGCGTCCGGCCAGGAGTTCGCGCGCGCTAATTCCTTCGTAACCGCCTCTTTTCTCTCGGCCAGCCATCGCTTGAATGAAGCCTGTCCAAAATGGGCTTCCAAATCGCCAGCGCGGCCCGATTGACGTCCCGTTTCAATCCGGTCCCGCTGGTGCTCCCGGTCGATTCGGTTATCCCGCTGCAAGCCGTGTTTTCGTTCTAGTTCAGCGCACGCCGTATCGAGCTTGTAGTTATCGTAATACGGTTCGATTGCCCGATGCGTCTCCGGGTGGATTTTATTGATCGCCAAATGAACGTGTAAATTTTCAGTATCCTTATGCGCTACACTCATGCGTTGGTGATCGCCGAGGCCGATGGCTTCGCAAAGCTTGTTTTCAATGTCATCCAACTGTTCCGGCGCTGGCTTTTCACCCGTAGGAAAGGACACGACAAGGTGGTACGTCCGGTCGATTTTCGAGCGGGTATTCAATGCTTGGATCGCTTCGATTTCCTTGACTGCCAGATCCACTTCTTCGAGGTTGCAATTCGATATTCTGGTATACGAGACAGCGTGCGATCTCTCTAAAACAGGTTGTCCGGTCTCCCGTAATAAGTAACCAACCAGGGCGGAATACCGCGATCCCATCTTGCGTTCGACGCGCTTGGCGATCATAGCTTTCCGATGGTTTCCTTCATGTCATGTTGTAATTCGGACAATTGAACGATCAATTCACGGAGGCTTAGATGATATTCTCTACCTGCGGCAACAGGATCATTCAGCAACAGCTTCAAGAGACCGCCGACACGTCCAAGGTCGCCATGCAACTTCGCCAACTGCGCAATCGCCTGTTGGTCGATCGTACTTTTCGGGGCGAAACCCAAACCAAGCGTGCGCAGATAGGCGGGTATCGACAGACTGTATTTATTCGCTGCCGACCGAATGGATGATTTTTCTTCCGGACTCACCCGCACCATGATCTGGGTGGTTCGCTGTCTGGTTTCATTTCCCATCGCGCATTGAACCGCTTGGATTCTCTGGAAACCGTTGAGCCGTAGGCGAATAAGATCCTGCGTTTGCTGACCAGCGCGACAGCGGCGGACTAGCAAACGCACATCCTGCTCTAAACGAAGAAATCGGTAAATTCCGGTATTCTACCAGAGAAATCCGTAGAATTTGTGGAGAATTGAGAGAAAGGTAAAAATGTTTTCTGTGAAAATCATGGTATGATGATGTAGTAATCCAAAGAAGAGTAGAGTATTTACGGAAAAAACCGGAAATCAATCTGATTTTTGGATTGTAAAAACCCAAAAATATCCCTATTTCGATCACAAAATAACGCGATGGATTTATTGAAAGAATTGGCGGTCCATTCCGAAAAAAGGCGCATCGGGACGGGAAAACGTGAGTTTCTGGCCTTGCAGGACGAGATCGAAAAGGCGCTTCGCGCCGGGTATAGCGTCCGTGCGGTGTGGGAATACCTTTTCGAGCAAAAACTGGTTTCGGTTCAATACCAGAGCTTCAACTATTACGTGCGTTTGTACGGGTTGAGACGAAAAGACATCGTGGCGCGTTCATCCGTCGAACTGGGCGATTCCAGGACAGAACGAAACGAAAAGAAGCGGCGGGAAACCAATGAATCGAAGGAAAAATCACCGCTGCAGGCCGGGTTTACACACAATCCAGTACCCAAAGAAGACCTCCTGTAGGAAACCCGAATGTCCACGGTCCACATCCTTCTTCAAGGCAAAGGTGGCGTTGGCAAGTCCTTGGTCGCCACGCTGCTTTTACAATATACGATTGCCAACGGACGCTCTTGTGTCGGGATCGACACCGACCCGGTGAACGCATCCTTTTCGCAATTCGCATCGCTACCGATACAACGCATCCAGCTGCTGAATGACGGGGAAATCGACTCTTCAGAATTCGATCGACTCATGGAGCGTTTCTTGAGCCAGGACGACGACATAGAATTCGTAGTCGATAATGGCGCGGCGTCTTTTATCCCCCTGTGCAGTTATTTATTGAAAAACCAGGCAGTTGAATTTCTCGAAGCGGAAGGGCATCGCGTTTTCGTACACACGGTCATTACCGGCGGCCCGGCCCTGCGGGATACCTTGTCCGGGCTGGATTCGATCGTTTCTCAATTCCCAACGGGTATGAAGATCGTTGTGTGGGCAAATCCATTCTTTGGCGCAATCGATTACGACGGGAAACCGTTCGAGGAACTCAGGGTGATCCAAAAGCACATGGGCAGCCTGTCCGGGATCGTTCACATTCCGAAACAGAACGGGCTTTTTGCCGAAGACATGCGCACCCTGCTGGAAAGGCACTTGACGTTCGAAGACGCCGCTGCCGACAAATCTCTTGGTCTCATGAACCGGCGCCGGCTCTCCATCATCCGAGACAACTTGTTCGGAGAACTCGATGAGTCGCTCAGAGAGCTGAGCCGTGCTGGATAAAGAGAAGATTATTCAGACCGTCGCGCAGAAGCATGGCATCCTCCTGGGCGATGACGATCCGATTCTAGCGTTCCTTTCGGTGCACGACGTGCTCTTGGATGACTATTTGGATCGGTTCGATCGCACCGATGCGAACCATCGGGAACAAATCGAACACTTGCTAGATCGCTTTGCCGTTCAAACCACGAAGGCGATAGAAACTGCTCTTGGAAGAGAGCGGGAGCGATTCCGTAATGACCTGCAAGCCCTCTTGGCTACGGAAAGGAAGACGCACCGGGGTCGGGGTGGCGATGCGGTGCCGATCCTCTTGTGGAGCATTATCATGGTATCCGTTCTGCTTTCATCCGTGCTGGCCTTCTTTCTCTTCACGTGATTCAAAATGAACCATGCGTGCGGTAGGCAATGGCGAAGTCTCATTCTCTTTTTCGCGCTAGTTGGAAGCGCGCAATCCGGAGAAGGCTATGGCCCCTACCAGGCGAAGGTCCTGCGCGTCATCGATGGCGATACGGTGCAGATCGAAGCCGCTATCTGGCCCGGACTGAGCCAGCGGACGAAATTGAGATTGGCTGGCGTGAATACACCAGAGAAGCGGGGACGGGGGATTTCAGACTGTGAAAAACGAGCCGGGCATGCCGCCACCGCGTTTACGCGGCGTTTCCTGAAGAAAGCGCAGAGCGTGACGGTTTCCGGTATTCGGCCAGTCGCAACCTCACCACTCCGCTATCCAGGCGGCAAGGCCTCGCTTCTGGAGCTAGTTTCCCGCATCATTCGGTTGAACAAACTGTGCAGTATGGACATTACGCCGAACCCTATGCTGGCGGCTGCGGACTCGCGCTCGGGCTGCTCTATGGCGGGCATGTAAGCGACATCCATATCAAAATTTCACCATTGTCTTTCCGTGCTATATAGCAGTCACCTGTACTCATACAGGAATTCATAACTCTTGGCATTTTTTCTGTTAATACCACTTGACCTTTAATAGGAATAATTGGAAATTCTATTCCAATAGAAATTGCTGGGCCACTCGGTTGAAGTGGTCCAGGAAGGCATCCTGGTCAATGGGCAGGAAGTCGAAAACAGCGCCCGGTTGGAGTCCGACAGTGCTGGGCGTCCGCTGCCACCGCTTCCGGCTTCGGGAAGAGTCCCTCCCGGTCATGTCTGGCTGTTCTCGGATTACACGCCGGAATCCTTCGATTCCCGATACTTCGGGCCGGTACCCCACTCCTCCATTATCGGCGTTGACCAGACTGTCTTTGAGCTACGGCCAAGTCAGTAATTCTGAACCCACAACGAAACGTCCATCCACGCTGAAAAGTTAGATACTCCATTCACCACCCAAACTATTTACGGGAGGAGAGGGAGAATCCCCATGACGCCTGTTTGGGTACCTGGGGTTTTCACCCAACGGAACGGGCGTTGATCGAGTGGGTCCTCGTTGATGTTGCTCTGCCCTACGATGACAGTTCCATCGTTGTTCACAGCATGGGCCTTACTTGTATTTCCATCGGGGAGGACTCCGATGCTCCTTATAGTGCCTGTAGTGGAGCCTGTTTTCTCCCAGCGGAACGCGCGAAGCCCTTCTGGAGGGTCACACCACCCAACGACGACAGTTCCATCGCTGTTTACACCGTTGGCTTCACACATCCTCGAGCCGGAGAGGACTCCGATGCTCCTCATAGTGCCTGTAGTGGAGCCTGTTTTCTCCCAGCGGAACGCGCGCCTTGTAAGATCTTGCAGCGCGCTCCACCCCACGACGACAGTTCCATCATTGTTCACGGCATAGGCCGTACTTTCACTTCCACCGGAGAGGACTCCGATGCTCCTCATAGTGCCTGTAGTGGAGCCTGTTTTCTCCCAGCGGAACGCGCGAAGCCCATCTTCACTATCGCTCCATCCCACAATGACAGATCCATCGCTGTTCGCACCATAGGCCACACTTTCACTTCCACCTGGGAGGACTCCGAGGTAATTTACTGATTCATCACTCAGCCTAACGTAGGCTGCGCGTCGATTCCCTTGTGCATTTTTAATCCATCCCACGACGATGTTTCCATCTCTGCTCACACCATAGGCTTCACTGCTATCTATCTCGTTAGTGAGGGCTCTGGGGTCTTCTGTAATCACTGCACTTTGAATCCATTCACTCATGGTTCGCTCACTTCTCCCCCTGGCTGAATACCCCACAGTGATAGCGGCGTTTTCACTCACGTCATTGGCGGAAGAACGTGTCCATCCTGAGGATGGATTAAGTGCTGCAAAGGTAGGTGGGTTTATCGCCCAACGAACTCCTCTGACTCCTTCTCTGCTGGTGCTTTCCCCTACGACGATGTTTCCATCTCCATTCACACCATGGGCCGTACCAAAAAGGATTTCTGGGTTCTGTGTGGTGTCTGTTTTTTCTTCCATTAGCGGAGTTGATCCACAACCCTGAACTGCAGCTATAACAGCACTGATAATGAGTAGAGATAATAATTTCAAGCGATTTAGCATTGGTGTATACCAATCATTTTGATGGCCCTCTGGTTACCACTTTAGGTTTAAGGTGGTTGCTTTCTCATCAATGGAAGATGGTAGTGACAAATAGGTTTGTACCTATGTTTTCTATTTTTCCAGTCGGTTAGGTAAAAGCCACTTAGCTCATGGAGGACTAATCCAATGTGCCATTTATTCAGAATATCAGGTAGTTAATATTCCGGACAAGGGTAGTATTGGTTATGCTTTTGTAAACATAAGCCGTAGTAGCTGCCGAGCAGGCCGCGTTGAATGGATCGACATCGAACTGTTCGACGCATACACCGACATGGCCGAGGAGCGCATCGCACGGACCGTCGGAAAAACTACTCAGCCATCCTCTCGAACGGCACCCCGACCGCCTGGAAACGCTCGGTAGATCGTCGCTGGATCAACGCTGTACTGACGCGCGATCTCGGCCATCGAAAATTCCGAGTCAGCAAGCAAGGTGCGCACTGCTGTAAGGTTCGCTTCCATTGAGCGAACGTGGCCGACCTGGAACACGACCTTGCGCACGTGGCGACATCAAGGCCAGCCAAAGTACGCTCCCGGATGATTCCGCGCGCGAACTCTGCCAAAGCCCCGAAAAGGTGAAAGGTTAGCTTACCGCCCGGCGCTGGTGGTGTCGATCTGTTCCGTCAACGACCTAAAATGGACAAGCAACCGCTGAGACAGCATATAGAAACCGAAACCTATGGCGAATGAAGGAACAGACTCAAGCGAGCCACAGTGGCGACCTGAGACAATCCGACATCATGCTCACAGTGCAGGCCCACACGCTAGATGCCGTCTTCAACAATGTATGCCAAGGATATGCGCCATTAGGAGGCTCTGAGAGGCTCTCAGAGGACTTCCCGACCCCAACCCCAGTTCACCACCCCTCGGTGCCTGGCGTCGTCTTTGCACACGTTCCCGCGCGCCCGCCGGCGAAATGCTCGGCCCGACGGCTACACGGGGTCGTCGCACTGCGCTCGTCGCTTTCGGGCCTTCCTATCTTCCATCCGTTCTCCCGCCTTCGGCTGGATCGGCCCGGCCCAGTAACAAATCCAGCTGGGTCAAGTTGTGGGTAACCTCGTTCCTTTGTGTTGTCCGTGCAGGTTGACATCCGAGAGAAAGTATGCAAGGGCAACCAATAAAAAAAGCCAAAAAATATTCTCTTTCGGCGGTGTGAGGGGGCGCTGGATCTCTTGCATCAATTCGCTGTGCTGTCCCCGACTGCCGCCTCCCGCCCGCAGCCCGGAAATCGTTACCTGCTATGGCTGGACCCCGGAACGGCGTGCCCGCCAAGCCGAGTTGATCCGGCAATGGCGACCATGGGAGAAGGCAACGGGGCCGAAGACCGCGGCTGGTAAGGCGACCGTCTCCCGGAACGCTGACAAGGGTGGCGCCTGGCGGCTACTCCGCGAACTGTCGCGTGTCCTCCGGGAGCAGAGGCGGAAACTGGATGAGCTGGCTGAGTATGATTCCTAGACCACGATTGTTGCATCCACCGGAACGATAATTTCCGTGAAGCACAGAAATATAGGCGGTGTCGGCGTCAACCTTCTGCCTGGATATTGGCGGTTATTGGAGTCACCACTTCCCCTGCTCTTTTTGTCTTCCTTGGTGCCTTGTTCACAGCAGCTTAAGCGGTCCATTCCACAGATAGCCCTCAGAGGCCCTCTAAAGCCCTCTGATGGCCTCTTGGGTGTGTACCAGTAGGCGAACATAGGGGAAACCTCAAAAAGGCCGCAGAGAGCCTCTAAAGCGGCCCTGGGTTATCCACCGACCACCCGATCTGCTTGCCCTGTTCGAGAGATGAGTCTTCAGGGTGGCGATGCGGTCTCGTTCAGGTCTGTGGAAAGATGGGACAACTCAGGTGTACCGGGTGCCACACAATCGCCCGCAGTTCTCCACCGTAAAGCAGTAGAAATTACGGGATTTCCTACACACGGCCATGATCCAATAATCGCTGCCCGATCTCTTTGGGCGTTCCATCCCCGTTCAGGTATTCGTACAGCGTCGTTGTCGTGATACCCAGGCTTCGGGCAACTACGGTTGGTTTAGCTTCTCGATTGGCAAGTGCCGACATGGCCATGGTGAGGACCTCGCGGGTTACCTTGCGTGGTCGCCCACCGAAGCGACCCCGCGCGCGCGCCGCAGCTAGGCCAGCCCGTGTACGCTCCCGGATCAACTCAGCCTCGAACTCGGCCAGCGCCGCAAAAATCCCGAAGACCAAGCGGCCATTCGCGGTTGTCGTGTCGATTTGAGCACCGGCTCCCGTGAGCACCTTCAGTCCAACTACGCGTTGGCTGAGATCGTCCACCACTTCGACCAAATGCTTAAGGCTTCGCCCGAGGCGATCGAGCTTCCACACCACCAGCGTGTTGTCGGGTTGCAAGGATTTTAAACAGGCCACCAATCCTGGCCGATCGTCCTTTCGTCCCGAATCGAGGTCCGAATAGATCCGGTCCGCCTCAACCCCTGCCGCCAACAAGGCGTCATGTTGGAGATCAAGCGACTGGCTTCCGTCACTCTTGGAAACACGCACATAACCGATGTTCACCAGTGGCCCTCGCAAGAAAAGATAAATCGAGGCTAAGAACCTGACGAAGATTTTCTGATCGAGTTTTCTTACACTCGGGAGCAGTGTAAGGGAGCGGGCGGCCAAAAGAAAGGAAAACGTTCGTTTTTCTTATTCTTCCGGAACTATCGCCGAAAGAATCCCCCTCAGACGGACTTCCCTTTTAGGGGGTGGGCCGTCTGAGGGGGTGCAGTCCGAGATTCTCCGCTGGTGTTTTGCAGACGGCTTGGTGCCTCCAGGTTTTCGGAGGCGATTGAGCGTCTCCGGAAAGCCTGCTGACAACTCCACGCAAGCGCAGGGATGCGCGCGCAGGCAGGATGCCGAGCGAAGCGCAATCAGCATGTCCCCAAGATGGGGGTTATCGAGGGCAAGCTGGCGATGGATCGCTTGGGTCAGGATGTGAGCATAGACTTGGCTTGGGTTCTCGGCGTTCTCGGGCGACTGCTGCCTGTATGCGGGCGGAAGTGTCAACATCCGTTCGAAGTGCGGGGGTTCAGGAGCCTCGTTTTCTGCGGGCTTTTGGACGGTGAGGATCAAGACCTTAAACTAGGAAATTCCGTATAGCTTAGCCCGTAACTAAGCTTTGGCCTTAAACTTAGGAAGCTTCGAAGTAGTTAGCATTTACTGCCCAACATAATCAGCGAGGCTTGCCATGATCATCGGGCTTGGCGCAGATCCCTTTGGGGTCGAGTTGAAAGAGAGTGTCAAAAGGCATCTTGAGATGACCGGTTATGTTGTGCAAGACCTTGGTGGCAGCAACGACCGACAGCATACGTACTATGACGTTGCGCACGAGATTGCCGAGAAGGTGGGCTCTGGGACCTGTGAGCGGGGCGTGCTCGTATGCGGTACAGGGGCATGGCGATCGTCGCGAACAAACACCCAGGCGTATATGCCGCTGTGTGCGAGGACGTGGCGACGGCGACCAAGGCGCGTTCGATCAACAATGCAAATGTCTTAACGTTAGGAGGCATGGTCATAGCGACATCCAAAGCCAACGAGATTGTTGATGCTTTCCTTTCTACCGAGTTCAAGAGCGGCTGGGGCGATCAGACCCAGGTGTTTCTGGACCAGTCTATGCTTGATATCCAGCGCATAGAATCTGAAAAATTCAAGTGACGAGGGTATTACTGACCGTCCAGTAAGCCCTGTCAGCTTCTCGCAGTGTTTGCCAGGTGGGAGGTATTTCCGAGCGGTTAAAGAACCGTCGGAAAGTCTGTGGATTCCTCCAGACCGTGCCGACGCGCTAGGTCTCGGCTTTCGCCGTAAAAACCTTACGGCACTACCTGTTGGGATACCAGCGATCCGTAACGACGATCTGACCCTGATGGGAGATCGGATCAATGCTTGGAATCCTCCGATACCGCGCGTGGCTCGACCCTGCAGGTTTCTACGGGCCTGACCGAGATCGTATCGCCACCCTGAAGACTAATCCCCCGGAGCCAAGCAGACCGCTGCGGAGGTTGGTGTATGGATCCATGTCTTCTTCCGCTTCAGGTTAAACCTAAAAAAATTTGTGGTTGTTACTCCGTAGGAGCTTCCAAGCAACTGTGGGGTTTCGGGGCGAAGTGTGGGAAACCAGGGGGAACGTGTGGATACTTGCTTGCAAGTATCCACACGTTCGCGTAGCGATTTCCCCGGTTTTCCACACGAAGACCCTTGAACCGTTCCTGGCTGTCGCTTCCCGATGCTGAGTTTTCCATAGGCGCGACCGCTAGGACCGGACGCTTCTAGTCGCTTGTCTGCGGTTTGGCATTGTGGTCCGCTATCCTCTCGTCTTCTTCCTCAAATTTCCTCATTTTTTCCAACAGCTTGAGTCGATTGTCTTTGTGAAAGTTTTTGTATGCTCTGAACAGCATTTGTTCTTCTGTTGAGAGGAGGTTGTCAGCCTTTGAGATGTCCCAGAGCTTAGTTGCTGTCGTTCCTAGTGCCTGAGCAATTTCGTGCATGATTTCTTGTTTTGGATAGGCAAGTGGATTTCGTTCTAGGTAGGTGATGTAGGAAGCGGTGATATTTGCTTTATCTGCGAGTTGCTGTTGTGTGAGTCCTGCTTGTCGCCTCAACTTTTTCAATTTGTTGAAGATGGGTTCTTCTTTGAAAGAATCGTCTTTTGTGTAGAGATCCTTGATGGTTACCTCGAGTGCATCTGCAAGTTTTTGTAGGTTTCTTTTTGTGACTCGGGTGGGCGATTTAGTTTCCCACCGTGAAATAGAGGAGATAGAAATTCCTGCTTTGTAGGCAAGCTGTGTTTGAGTAAGGCCTGCTTGCCCCCGGAGTTTTTTTAGGTTTCTGGAAAGCTGTTTTCCCCCTCTTTGGGTTTTTTTTTGGGAAAGTTTCCTCATTGCAGTGAAATCTCAGTTATCCACAGGTCGCGCGCGCGCGCGGATTAAATATAGATTAAGAACAGATTAGCGGAAATCGAGCATGATTGTAACTTATTGAAAAATCTATAAAAATTTGCGAAAATTTGAGGTGCTCCCTATCTCGTATACCCCGTCTGCCTATCTCGTATACCCCGTCTGCCTATCTCGTATACCCCGTCTGCCTATCTCGTATACCCCGTCTGCCTATCTCGTATACCCCGTCTGCCTATCTCGTA
>Ga0209561_1000076_pt1 | contig 31595 bp, 26 predicted proteins | sample WorMettrBAHAMAS2_FD_187393 | JGI IMG/M metagenome (GOLD analysis project Ga0209561, IMG submission 187393) | Marine gutless worms symbiont microbial communities from Max Planck institute for Marine Microbiology, Germany - Inanidrilus... | ecosystem: Host-associated > Annelida > Digestive system... | reverse complement strand
CCGAAACCCAGGTCCTCAAAATACAGAACCGCCCCGGCATCAAGCCAAGGCGGCAAAGAAATGTCTGCTCTTACCATCAGAGGACATTCAAGACGAATTCAAGCGCGCGTTCTTCAACAGCCTCGGCGAGACGCCGACGTTCCCGATCGTCGCCGAAAAAGCCCGCCCAAGCCCCTTGGCGGACGCTTCGGAATAAATCACGTTCAATTCCCTAACACCAACCGGCCGAGGCCGGCAAGCGCAGCCGTAACCGTCAGCGTCGGGCGGCCAGCCCGGCTCAGGCGAGCGGCGGGGCGAACTTGGTCAGGTCGATGCCGTCCACCGCCGACTTATACTCGTCGATGCTCGGTGTGCGGCCGAGGATGGTCGACAACACCACGACCGGGGTCGAGGCCAGCAGCGACTCGCCCTTCTTGTCCTCCGAGTCGGCGACGACCCGTCCCTGGAACAGGCGGGTCGAGGTCGCCATGACCGTATCGCCCTTTTCCGCCTTTTCCTGGTTGCCCATGCAGAGGTTGCAGCCGGGGCGCTCCAGATACAGCGTATTCTCGTAAGCCGTACGGGCCTCGGTCTTGGGTGCCGTGTCGTCGAACTCGAAGCCGGCATATTTCTGCAGGATTTCCCAATCCCCTTTGGCCTTCAACTCGTCGACGATGTTGTAGGTCGGCGGCGCGACGACCAGGGGCGCCTTGAACGCGACCTTGCCCTCTGATTTCTCGATGTTGCGGAACATCTGGGCGATGATGTTCATATCGCCCTTGTGAACCATGCACGACCCGACAAAGCCGAGATCGACCGACTTCTCGGCACCATAATAAGAGATCGGCCGAATGGTATCGTGGGTATAGCGTTTCGCGACATCGATGTTGTCGACGTCGGGGTCGGCGATCATCGGCTCATCGATCTGGTCGAGATCGACCACCACTTCCGCAAAATATTTTGCGTTATCGTCCGGCCGCAGAGCCGGTTGCTCACCGGATTTGATTTCCTGGATCCGTTTGTCCGCCTTGTCGATGAGGCCCTGGAGCATACCCGAGCCGATCTCCATACCCTTGTCGATCATGACCCCTATGCGGGCCTTGGCGATCTCGAGGGATTCGATCAAGGTTTCATCGTTGGAAATGCAGATGGACGCCTTGGCCTTCATCTCGGCCGTCCAATCCGTAAAGGTGAAGGCCTGGTCCGCCAGCAGCGTGCCGATATGCACTTCGATGATCCGGCCCTGGAAGACGTTTTCCCCGTTGAATTGGGCCAGCATCTGGGCCTGGGTCGCATGGACAACATCGCGGAAGTCCATGTGATCGCCCATCTTGCCCTTGAAGGTGACTTTCACGGACTCAGGGACGGCGATACTCGCCTGGCCCAAGGCCAGCGCCAGGGCAACGGTTCCCGAGTCCGCGCCAAAAGCAATTCCCTTCGACATGCGGGTGTGAGAATCGCCGCCGATGATGATCGCCCGGTCGTCGATGGCGATGTCGTTGAGGACCTTGTGGATCACGTCCGTCATGGCATGGTATTGGCCCTTCGGGTCGCGGCCAGTGACGAGGCCGAACTTGTTCATGAAGGCCATCAGTTTGGGCGTATTGGCCTGGGCTTTCTTGTCCCACACGGAGGCCGTATGGCAGCCGGACTGGTAGGCGCCGTCGAGAACCGGCGAAATCACGGTCGCGGCCATGGCTTCCAATTCCTGGACGGTCATGGGACCAGTGGTGTCCTGGGAGCCGATAATGTTGACCTTCACCGTAGCGTCCGAACCCGCGTGGAGCACGGTGCCTTCGGGAACCCCCACGGCGTTGCGGTTGAAGATCTTCTCGACCGCGGTCAGGCCCTGACCCGGGTGGGAAACGACCTTGGCCGGTGCGAACACCGGCTTCGGTTCCACGCCGAGGGTTTCGGCGGCAAAGATCTGGAGTTTCTTGCCGAAGTCGATGGCATAGGAGCCGCCGGCTTTCATGAACTCGACCGATTGCGGCGAGAAGGAGGCTGCAACGTCGGCCAGTTCTTCGGAGCCGTCTTCGTTCAAGAGTTTCTGGGTTTTCGTATCGATCGTCAGGGTCGTGCCCGTGGCGACGGAGTATTTTTCCTCGAGGACCGGGTTGCCGTCGTTGTTGATGATGACGTTGCCGTCGTCGTCCACTTTCTTGACCCAGTTCTTGAGGTCGATGCCGATGCCGCCGGTGACGCCCACCGTGGTCTGGAAGATCGGCGAAATACCGTTGGTGCCGGCGACGACCGGCGCGATGTTGACGAAGGGCACGTAGGGGCTGGCCTGCTCACCCGCCCAGAGCGCCACGTTGTTGATCCCCGACATGCGCGATGAACCGACACCCATGGTGCCCTTCTCGGCGATCAGCATCAGGCGCTTGCCGGGATTCTGGATCTTGAGCGCCTCGATCTCCTTCTGGGCTTTCTCGGAGATGAAGCTCTTGCCGTGCAGTTCCCGGTCGGCGCGGGAATGCGCTTCGGCACCCGGGGACATGAGGTCGGTGGAGATATCCCCTTCCCCGGCGACGTAGGTGACGACATCAATTTCGTCCTCGATCTCCGGCAGTTTGGTGAAGAACTCGGCGTCGGCGTAACTCTCAAGGATGTCCTTGGCGATGGCGTTCCCGGCCTTATACGCCGCCTCCAGCCGGTCCGTATCGGCGTCGTACAAGAAGACCTGGGTTTTCAAGACCTCGGCCGCCTCCCGGGCGATGCCGGCATTGTCGCCCAAGGCCAGATCGAGCAGCACCTCGACGGACGGGCCGCCTTTCATATGCGAGAGAAGCTCGAAGGCGAATGCCGGTGTGATCTCTTCGACCATCGCCTGGCCGAGAATGATCTCTTTCAGGAAGACCGCTTTGACGCCGGCCGCGCTCGTCGTCCCCGGCAACGTGTTGTAGATGAAGAACTTCAACGACTCATCGCGGTGCTCGTGACCGGTGTCCCTTATCTGCGCGATCAGTTCTTCGACGAGCGCCCCGTCTTCGATGGGTTTCGGATGCAGATCTTGCGTTTTCCGCTCTTCGATTTCAGCCAAATAGTCCGTGTATAAGCTCATAGCCATCCCACCACTCTAACTCTGCACCAATCCGCCGGGCCGCGGTTGCGATCGGCGGTCCGATTCCGATTTTCAATGATCGCAAATGACATAACCACAATTAATACATTTTTAAAATATATCTTTATCTCATTTTTAATATGAAATAGATATGGTTTATGGAATTGCGTCACCTCCGTTATTTCCAAGCCGTTGCCGAGGAGGGCCATGTCACCCGTGCGGCCGAACGGCTTGGCATTCAACAGCCGCCCCTGAGCCAGCAGATCCGGGCTTTGGAGACAGAGCTGAACCTGCAACTTTTCAAGCGGCTGCCGCGGGGGATGGAGCTCACCGAGGCGGGGCGGTCTTTTCTGGCCGATACCGAGGTTATCCTGGCGCAAGTTTCGAAGGCCCGTGCGCGCGCGCAACGAACCGCGCGCGGAGAGCAGGGCGTCGTGTCAATCGGGTTCACCAGTTCGGCGCTGTTCCATCCGATGATCCCGAACACGATCCGCGTCTTTCGGGAACGCTATCCACTGATCAACCTTGTCTTGGAAGAGTTGGGCACGGTTGAGTTGATCGATGGCTTGCGCAACGAGAGGATCGACGTCGCTTTCATCCGTTCGCCGGCGCCCGATCCGCATGGACTGAATATCCATCCCTTGCTGGAAGAACCGATGCTTGTCGCATTGCCGGACAACCATCCCTATGCGGTTCCGCCAAGCGACAAAAACGACGGCGGCCTGACGATCGACGAACTGGCCAAGGAACCGCTCATCTCATACCGCAGTCGCGCCGGGGCCGGTTTCTACGATGCGATTTTCTCCGCCTACCACAAGGCCGGGTTCGTGCCGCAAGTCGTGCAGGAGGCGCCGCGCATTCTATCGACACTGAATTTGGTGGCGGCCGGTTTGGGCTACACGATTGTTCCGGAGTCGCTTTGCCAGGTTCAAATTGAAGGCGTCGCCTACCGATCTTTCGAAAAAGAAACCGAGCTGATTGCGCCCATCAATCTCGCCACCCGCACCGTGCCACATGCGGCCGTGCGTCATTTCACCGATTTGGTGAGAAAAGAGGCGCGAACCATTGGCGTCGGAGAAGGGCGCGAATAGCCTGCCGATCCCCGGCACAAGACTGAGAGAGCGCCATTTCTCGCCGATCACCAAGACCGTTCTGGCCTGGGTCATCTGCAGCCTATCCGGTACGGATGCCGTGATGATCGGCTATGGATCGCGGCGCTTCTTCTTTTCGTCAATTCGCTTGGCGCGTGCGGCCTCGGTCGCAAGGGACTCCAGGTCAAGGTTATCGGCGACGAAGCGGGCCTAGGATTGCCGGTGTCGGCTCCATGATGAAGGCTGCTTCCTTTCCCCTGTCGACGGTCGTGTTGCTTTGTCCCGGATGCGGGCGTCGGAACTTGGCTGCCGCAATGGCTGACGATCGCCACAAGCGGTCATAACCGGCACTCTTGCCAACAAAAGACAGACGTTCAATACTTCCTCGGCCTGGGCGAACTGACCATCTGCGCACGCGAAGTCCCGACTGAACCATTCGAAGGGCACGATGACACATTACGTGGATTCCTTTCTCGCCGCGGTACCGACCGCGAATAAGGACGCCTACATCTCACATGTGAAGGTCGTCGCCGACATCTTCATGAAACACGGCGCACTGTCGTACTCGGAAAACTGGGGCGACGAGGTTCCGGCGGGCGAGCTCACCTCAATGGCCAAGGCCGTGATGGCTACCGACGACGAGACCGTGGTCATTGGCTGGGTTGTCTGGGAGTCCAAGGCCAAGCGCGATGCGGTGCACAAAACACTCATGGACGAGTTGCACAGCATGCTGTCCGATCATCCCATGCCGTTTGACGGCAAGCGGTTGATATTCGGCGGCTTCGAAAACCTTATCGACAGCTGAGGGTGCCCCGCCGAAGTCCGGACCTTTTGAACCCCGTCCGCTTGCGATACCAAGGCGGGCCCCAATTGCACCGTGAGCATCCGGGCGGTCCGGATCTCGCAAATATCTCAGGTGCGGCCCATATCCATCGCCGCGGCATATGGCCGCCTTTCGATCAGAAGACGGACGTCAGCGGTTCAACCCCTGATGGACGGACACGACCCCATTCAAAGATACTAAAATCCGCATCCGCCTTTACGGATCGGTTATCGGAGCCCGCTCAAGAACAGCCGAACGCTCGGGCGCTTATGCGTCCTTGTGATCAGGATGGCCGATACAACGATTATTCTGCGGCTTGCCGCAACCCATCGATATTCCCCCGCATGCGCGCCAAGTGTTCGTGGTTTAGCGGCAACTGAACCGTCGTCTGGCCATTTCCTTGTTCGGCAATCCGCGCGTCGATCGCACCATCGAAGGCCGTTACTTCCAGGCTGACCGAGCTCCCCGCATTGCCATCGAAGGCCGGCATGATTGTCGCATGCGAACACGAGATCTCGGTGATCGTGCAGGCCATAGGCGGGGTGCCATCGCGTGAGATCCGGCCATCCAGATTGACGGCCATGGCTGTGAAGCTGGCACCGCTTTCTTCGTCGCCGACATTGCGGATCGCTTCGAGAAATACGGATACTTCTGAGGCCAGGGACACCGCCTCACCGTTCAGGCTTCCTGCCGAATCCGAGATGAAGGACGATTGATGGTAGGTATCCTCGGCCCGCTCCCGGACCGCACCCATGCTTTCCGACACCGAGGACGAGCGATTGGCCAGTTCGACCACGCTCCTGGAAATCTCCTGCGTCGTGCTTTCCTGCTGGGTGATCGCGGAAGCGATACCCGAAGAAAACTCACTGACCTGGTTGATGGTCGTCGAGATATCGGAGATGGATTTCGCCGATGCTTCCGAGGCGCGGCGGATCGAATTGACGTGTTCGGTGATGCCGGCGGTGGCCTTCGACGTTTGGTCGGCCAAGTTCTTGACCTCCGAGGCAACCACGGCAAATCCCTTTCCGGCATCACCGGCGCGCGCCGCCTCGATGGTGGCATTCAAGGCCAGAAGGTTGGTCTGCTCGGCAATATCGGTGATCAACTGCACGACCTCGCCGAGCACGGATTCGGAGAGCTGCAAGGTATTGGCCGCATCTTCACGCATACCGTTGCTCTTCTCGACCATGCTGCTCGACGAATGGGAGATCAAATCGAAGATGCCGCCGATGCTGGCACCGAAAATGCCGATGAGCTGGTTGATTTCGCTTTGGCGCTCCTGCTGACGCTCACGGGTTTCCGCGGCCAACGCTTCCGCTTCCACGGCCTTTCGGGATTTCTCGCGAAACACCTCGAGCGCGTTCCGCATCGTCGCGACCTCATCGTTGAACCTCGATTGCGGCGTTTCCACCTCCAGGTTTCCTTCGCTCAGGCGCTCCATGGCGTCGGTGATATCGCCGACAGGCTTGACGATGGAGCGGCTGATCGCGATCCCGAAGCCAACGCCCAAGACGATACCGACGCCGGCGACGATCATCAGGATCATCAATCCCTGCTGCTCGTCTTTCAATGCGGTCCGCGCTGCTTGCTCGGTGAATTTGGAGACTTCTTCCAACAGGGATTCGACTGCGTGGTCGAGGTTCTCTTCTTCCTCATGAACCTGTTTTTCCAAGTCCTCGATCCCGGCAAGTTCGCCTTCCTTAATCCGCCGGATCAAGTCCAGGGCATGATCGTCGAACGTGGCGTGTTCTTTTTCGATCACCTTCAGGCGCTCCAAGACGCTTTTGAATTTCTCCCGGCCGGCCGCCGAATGACTATGGATCGAGCCGTGCTCGGCAATCTTTTCCGCTTCCTTGATTTCCCCATCGACTTTGTTGGCGAGCGCGGTGAAACGCTTTTCGACCTCGACGATGTCGTTGACCGCATGACCGGTCTTGGCGGCGGCGACGGCGATCGCCCGCTCCGTCTGGATCGCCTGCTCCAACTGATGCACGGTCACGGCCTGGGGGATCTCGGTGAGCGGAATATCCTCTTCGGCGATATCCGTGAACTCGTTGCCGATCTTTTGCATGGTGAGGATGGCGACAGCGGCGACGACGATCATGATAGTTGCCTGTAGGACCAGAAGGGACTGGACACGGCCGCCGATTTTCAAGTTCTTGATCGCATTCATCGGTTCGGTCTCCTTGTCGTCACGCGGCGGCGGTGAGGCGCGTCACCGCGGCCAGGATGTCATCGCGAGAGGAGGGTTTCGGCATAACCTCGTCAGCGAAGTTTTGTGCAATCTTCAGGGCCTCTTCGGCCGGGACATCGGCGCCGCCGCCGGAGATCGCCAAGATCGGCGTGCGAGAGAGCCGGGCGCTGTCGCGAAGCTGCATGATGACCTCGGTTCCGTCGACCTGTGGCATCAGGATATCGGTGATCACCAGATCGAACTTTCCGCCCGCCGCCGCGCTCAATCCCTGGGCCCCTTCCGCCGCCTGGGTGACCTCATGGCCCGCCTTCTCAAGGATCATCGCGAGCGATTCACGGACCCCCTTCATATCGTCGATCAACAAAATCGCAGCCATGCCCTACTCCTATTCACTTTCTAGAGACGCCGATGGACCGCCCGGCGGTGCCAGGGGAATGTAAATCGTGAAATGCGCACCGCCGTTTGACGCCGCGGTGATGGTGCCCGCCCATCCGCGAGCGATGCCGTAAGCGGTGGACAACCCGAGCCCCGTGCCCTCGCCCGGACGCTTGGTGGTAAAAAACGGATCGAAGACGCGGATCAGGTTCTCCGGCGGTATGCCCGGACCGCTATCCGAGACATCGATGACCGCATACCGTCCGGGCTCCAGGTCGCAAAGCGCAGCCGCCTCTCCCTCCAGGTCGCGGACGTCGAGGGCAACGTCGATGCGGCCGTCACCCTGCATGGCGTCGGAGGCATTCTTGAACATGTTCGTGAACAGCTGCGCGAACGCCGCGCGATTGACGTTGATGACGGCTGCCTCGATCGACTTCAGACCGGCGCCTACGTTCGGTTCCTCGACACGCACGCCACTCGGCAGGAATTCCGAGGCGAACGCGATCACCTCGGCGACGATCTCCTGCAAATCGAAGGCGTCGGTTTTCGTTTGCTCCCGGCGGGCGAAGGTCAATACCCCGGCGACGACCTCCTTGGCGAAATGGGCGTGCTCGAGAATGCTGTCGACGCAGGGCCGAAGATCGTCGCCGGCTTCGGGCATCTCGTCACGCAGGGTCTCCGCCATCAGGATGATCGGTTGCAGCGCATTGTTCAGTTCATGGGCGACACCGCCGGCCAACCGGCCCAGAGTTTCCACCTTTTGGCGCTCATGATCGACGGTCGTGTAGGACACGTCCTTGGTGATATCGATCTGAACGCTCATGTAGGCGCGTAGCGCGCCGTCGCTGTCATGGATTGGCGTGAGCTGCAGTCGGTTCCAGAATTTCGAGCGGTCCTTGCGATAGTTCAGTAGCAAGGTGGTGATGGGCTGTTCATTCTGAATGGCCTCGCGCAACCGATCGACGGCCTTTTTGCTTGTTTCCGGGCCTTGCAGGAAACGGCAATTGCGCCCGACGATCTCGTCGAAACTGTAACCCGTCAAACGCTCGAAAGCCTTGTTGGCATAAACCAGGGGCAGGTCGGGCAAGGTCGCATCGGCGATGGTCACCCCGAAATCGCTGCCTCGCACCGCCGCCAGTATCAAGTCGCTGGGCTCCGGGTTTCGAATTTCCTCTGGCGATGGTTCGCTATCGCGCATCTTCGATCGTAGCCCGGTGAAGTTTCGATCCTCGCCAGTTGGAAACGCGGAGAGTCGAATTCAAGGCACATGTGGTCGCCGAGATTAATGGGGTATTAATTGACGTGAATAACAAGGAACCAGGTTTTGCCAATCGCCCATCGACGCCGGCGTTGAAATCGAACGCCTACAAAAGGAGACGACGATACTCGGCTGGCCTTAAGGCCGCGACTGACAGGTCCAAATAACTAGTGGGGAGAGGCGCCACCAAGATGTCGGAAATGGACGGAAATTGATCACAACCCGGCATCACAGCCATTAGGCGAAATGGCGGCTTCAGGGGGTAGTGTGCCGATATCCGGACCTTTTGAACCCCGTCCGCTTGCGATATCGGGGCAGGCTCCAAAAGCGCTGGCGAGCGTCCGGGCGGACCGGATCTCGAGAGCATCCCAGGCGCCGTCCAACGGGCGGTTCTTGGAAATCACCGGCCCGCCGATCTGTAAGCGGACGTGCGTGCTCTCGCGTCACTTGGGCCGACGCGACGACAAGACCGCCGTAACCTCATCCCTTGACCGCACCGGCCGTCATGCCCGTGATGATCTGCTTGGAGGCGACGAAAGTGAAGATGATCGGCGGGATCGCCAGAAGCATCCCGGTGGCCATGATCACGCCCCAATCGATGTCGTATTCGGTCAGCGAGTTGACGATGGTCACGGGGACGGTTCGCGTCGTCCGGTCGAGCAGGGCGTTGGCGATCAGGAACTCGTTCCAGGCGATGCGGAAGGTGAAGATCGACGCCGCCGCCAGGCCCGGCTTGATGACCGGCAGGACGACCGGCAGGACGACCAGGAAGAACACCTGGAAGGCATTGGCGCCATCGATTCTGGCGGCCTCTTCCAATTGAATGGGCACTTGGACGATGAAGCTCTGCAGGATCCAGATGACGAACGGCAGGTTCATGGCCACGTAAACCAGGATGATGCCGGCGTGGGTGCCATCGAGCCTGTATTGGAACGTCCAGATTCCGAAGACGGGGACCAGCAGAACGGCAGGCGGGACCATGCGCATCATCAGCGTCGTCATCGACATGGTGCCGCGTCCCATGAACCGGAAACGGACCAGGGCGTAAGCCGCCATGCAACCGACGATCAAGGTGATACCCGTTGAGATCAGGGCCACGATGAGCGAATTGCCAAGGGCGCGCCCGAACGTCGGGTCGCAATAATCGACGTGGGCCGGGTCGTACCACAGGACGTTACACAACACCGTTTCGTAATTCTGTAACGTCGGGAAGAACAACAGGCTCGACGTTTCGCTCATGACGTCGACGTTGAGCCGGAACGAGGTCGACAGCATCAGGTAGATCGGCGCGATCGACATGACCACGAGGGCGGCGATCAACGCGTAGAAGGCCGGGTTCTGGCGTTCGTAGGTGTTGTCCATGGGTCAGGCCTCCTCCGCCGCCTGGCGCACGCTCGCCTCGCGGGCTTCGACGACCTTGTTGTAGACGAACATGATGACCGTTAGAGCGAGCAGTATCAGCAGCAGATAGTTGGACATGGCCGCGGAGACACCCAGTTCGCGGAATTCGGACGCCGTGCGGGCGATGCGCAGGGACAGGATTTCCGTCGACAATCCGGGGCCACCGTTGGTCATCACCAGGATCACTTCCAGCACCTTGAAGGAGTCGATCAGGCGCAGGAGCCCGGTGACGATCAACACCGGCATCATCAGCGGCAATTTGATGTGGATGATCTGCTGCCAACCGGAGGCACCGTCGATCCGCGCCGCTTCCAAGGCCGAACGCGGTAGCGATTGTAGGGCGGCCAGTGCCAGGATGAAGATGAAAGGTGTCCATTGCCAGATGTCGGCGATGATGATCGAGGCCAGGGCCCATCCGGAATCCGAAAGCCAGGGGATGGGCTCGAAACCCCAGTCCTTCAATGTCCGGTTAAAAATCCCCACCGACGGATGATACATATAGCGCCACATCAGGCCGACGACGATGGGAGCGATCATCATCGGCAGGATGAAGATGGTCCTGAGAACGGAAATGCCGCGGATGTTGCGGTCCAACAACAGCGCCAGACCAACGCCGACGACCATTTCGGTGACGACGACGATCGACGAGAACTTCAGGGTGACCATGGTCGATTCCCGGAAGCTCTCGTCCATGAGCAGGTTGCCGTAGTTTCGCAGGCCGATGAACTCGGCTTCGCCGATCAACTGGCTCGGGTTCCAGTTGAGGAAACTGGCGTAGATCATGTACCCGATGGGGTAGAGCAACCCGATGATCATGATCACCGCCGCCGGGGCGAGGAACATGTATGGGGTCATTCGCTTCATGCTCATCGTCGTCATATCAACCGTTTCCGCTTCGATTAGCCATCCACTGCTGCGCTACGAACGGCGGGAGCGGAGGGCGGCCCAGGGAGGATGACCGCCCTCCGTAACGGCTGCGCCGTTACTGCCAGCTGTAGTAACCGGCGTCCTCCATGATCGCCTTGGTCCGTTTGGCGACGCCGTCCAGCGCTTCCTGCGGATCCAGGTTTTCGGTCAGTACTTTCGAAAGCGTCGTGCCCAGATCGGCGTTGATCTTACCCCACACCGGGATGATCGGACGCCAATCAGGATCGGCGTGCTTGAGGGCTTCACCGAACACCTTCATGTGCGGGTACTTCTTGTTGACCTCCGGATCGGCGTGGGTGGAATAGCGTGACGGGTTTCCGCCGGCGAGTCCCACCAGTTTGTCGCCGTGCTTGGAAGTCAGCCATTGCATCAGCAGGAAGGCGGCTTCCTTGTTTTGCGCGTTTTTCGGGATGGCGATTCCGAAGCCGCCGGTTTGCGATCCCCGGCGCACGCCCTTGGGATGCATGGCCCAACCGACCTTGCCGACGACTTTCGACTTCTTCGGGTCTTCGACTGAACTGGCGAATACCGTCGTGTCCAGGAACAGAGCGGTCTTGCCCTGCAAAAAGGCATTGCCGGCTTCGGCGAAGGCGAAGGTCTTGGCGCCCTCGGGGCCGCAGTCGACGATCTTCTTCAGCGCCTTGGCCGCTTGGACACCGGCCGCGTTGTTGACGATTGGGTTCCACTTATCATCGAAGATCCGTCCGCCGAGCGGCGCCAGGTGGAGCAGGAACGCATGACTGGCCTGGTGGCCTGAGGCGGCCCGGGAAGCCAAACCACCCATGCCCGGCTCGAGCTCGGGGATCTTGCAAACGAGACCGAGCAGTTCGTCATAGGTCTTCGGCACCGTCAGGTTATGCTTTTCGAAGATGTCCTTGCGATAACCGAGGACGGACGTCTCCGATCCGAAGGGAATGCCGTAGACGGAATGCAGCGGTCCCGGCAGGTATCCCTTGGTGCCACCGACGACACCGATGTTCTTAACGTAGCCATCAATGAGATCGCCGGCGTCATAATTGGGATCGGCCAACTTCGGGTTCATGAAAAACCGCGCCAGGTTCTCAAGTTGGTCGGCATAGACATAGTCGGCCTTCGAGAACACGACGTAGGCGATCAGATCGTAGTCGCCCTTTCTCTTGGTCAGCTCGAGGGTCTGCTTCTCACGCATCTTCAGATATTGGAGAAGGTCGACCTCGACCTTGATGCCCGTTTCCTTGGTGAACTGGGGCAAGACTTTCATGACCGCATGGTAGTGGGGGTGGGCCGGGAAATTGGCGACCACCGTTTGCCCCCTGTAGGGCGCATATGGATCCGCCAGCGCCGAACCCGCCACCAGGGCCAGGCCTGCCGCGGATAGGGCTAGTGTCTTGAGTACTTTCAGCATTTCTCACGTCCTCCTTGTTTCGATTTGTTGAACGTCTGACGGCTGTCCGGCGCTAGAACCTGACTTCCGTCGTCTTGTCGAAAACCATGATGTCTTCTGGATCGACCTCGAATATCACGGTAGTTCCGCGATCGAACCGCGACGCGCTTTCCAGTTCGACGAGGATTTCCTGATCGCCGCACATGGTCACGAGGATCGATTGAGCGCCCAGGTATTCGGAAACTTTGACGCTTAGGCTGATATGCGACCCCTCGGCGCCGGCCTCCGATGCGACCTTGAAACACGACGGGCGTATTCCGACGATCACCTGCTGACTGGTGGCGGCACTCAGTCGCTCACGCATAGACGGCGATAGATCGAGCAAGACGCCCTCGCCTTTGACCGCCACGGTTCCGTCGCGTTCGACCAGCTCGGCATCGAGAAAATTCATCGTAGGGCTGCCGATGAAGCCGGCGACGAACTTGTTGGTCGGTTCCTTGAACAGCGTTTCGGCTGTTCCTTCCTGTTGCACCAAGCCGTCCGCCATGACCACGATTCGATCCCCCAACGTCATCGCCTCGACTTGGTCATGGGTCACGTAGACCATGTTCTTGTCGAGGGTGTTGCGCATCTCGGCAAGCTCGGTACGCATCTTGCTGCGGAGCTTGGCATCCAGGTTGGACAAGGGCTCGTCGAACAGGAAGGTGGAGGCGTCGCGGACGAGAGCCCGGCCCATGGCGACGCGTTGACGCTGTCCGCCCGACAGTTCGCCCGGTTTGCGGGACAAAAGCTGCTCGATGCCCAGCATCTCGGCGACCCGTGCCACCTTGTCGTCGATTTCGTTTTTGGGGGCCTTCTGGAGCCTGAGGGCGAAGGACATATTCTTCGCGATGTTCATGTGTGGGTAGAGCGCATAGTCCTGGAACACCATGGCGATGTCGCGGTCCTTGGGTTCCAGATGGCTGATTGGTTTGTCGTCGAACCAGATTTCGCCGCTTGTGAGATCCTCAAGTCCGGCCAGCATTCTCAACGTCGTGGATTTTCCGCATCCCGACGGGCCGACGAGAACGGTGAACTCGCCGTCGTCGAACTCCAAATCGAACGGCGGCAGAACCAGAACCGAACCGAAGCTCTTCTCTACGGAGTCAAAACGGATTTTCGGCACGATCACTCTCCATATGAAACGCTATCTCTATTCGTACGTCCGACTGCATCGGTCTCGGCCAGGCTCGATCACAAGATACGTGGAGACGGCATCGGGGGCCGGGAAATCAATCCGTTTTTCCCTATTCTTTTCTTGAGGATGGAAGGGCTTCGTTGGGGCATCGCGCATCGATCAACTCCTGCTCGCCCTTGAGCTTTCCCTTTTCTGCGGTCCCTGCCATGCCGACACCAAATGATCGGCTCACCCGCACGCCTATTGTAAGGCATTAATAATTCAAGATTGTTATACGCTAACATTATTCCCCTGCGGAGTCTATATAAATTGCCATACGCTAACATTTTTCTCATAATGGTTTGGCGGATTCGGCTCTGATCCGTCATCCGTGCATTGCTAAACAACATACGATGCCTCGGAGACCCCATGGCTTCAAAAAACGAAAAAAGGAAAAAACCGGCCCTACGGGACCAAACGACTCTTCGTGAGGTGGCCGCTGCGGCGAACGTCAGTGAGATGACGGTATCGCGCGTCCTGCGCGAAACGGGCAGTGTCTCCGAAAAGACCCGAAAAAAAGTCCTCGAGGTGGTCGATGAACTGGGATTTGTGCCCAACAAAATCGCTGGATCATTGGCGACATCCACTTCCAACCTGATCGCCGTCATCGTACCGACGTTGCGTAACCAGGTGTTCACCGAGGTTCTGGCGGGTGTAACCAGTCATCTGGACTCCGAAGGCTACAAAGCTGTCATCGGGATTTCGGATTACCAGCGCGATAAGGAAGAGGAACTGATCCGCTCCATGCTGTCTTGGCGCCCGTCGGGATTGATCGTATCCAATCTGGCCCATACGGATCGGGCGAAGAAGATCATGACCAATGCAGGCGTGCCGGTTGTCGAAATGATGGAGGTCACAGACGATCCCGTCGACGCCTGCGTTGGCGTCGATCATTCTCAAGCTGGCGCTCTTATGGCCCGGCATTTGATCCAGCGGGGCTATCGGCACTTCGGTTACCTTGGCTGGAACAAGCGTGATCGAACGGCAAGAAAGCGATTTCAGGGATTTGCCGACGTGCTGCAAGATTACGGTCTGTCGTTCGAGGGGATCGGCGAATTCGACCGGCCACCAGACATCGAGATCGGAAAAACCGGGCTGAAGAACCTTCTGGCCGATCATCCTGGCCTGGATGCCATATACTTTCCCAACGACATTTCCGCGGTTGGCGGATTGTTTTATTGCCAAGAGGCCGGCATCGATGTCCCGACGACTTTGGCGATCGGTGGGTTCAGCGGGCTTCAGATCGGGCAACTGCTGCCCCGTCCGTTGACGACCGTATACGTCGAGCGTTTCAAGATCGGTCAACAGAGTGCCGAAATCGTTGTCGACAGGTTGAACGGCCTACAAACGCCGCGGGTCAACACGATCGAATGCCGGCTTGTCGAAGGCGGAACGACCTGAACGGGCCGCCTCGCCGGTCCCTTTTGCCCGCCGCGCCGGCCGATCGAGGGTCCGGTTGTGCGCCGCGATCAAGGCAGCTTGTCAGCCTTGTCCGGTGACACCCTTATCGGAGCGTTGGCTTCTTCGTAGGCCAGCAACAACGCCGAGTGATCGAGCCGGCCACGCCCGCTGGCGACCAGGGTCCGGTAGCGATCAAGCGTTTCGGCCGCCAGAGGCATTTCCAGCGAAGCCTCGTTGGCCATCTTCACCGAAGAATCCAGGTCCTTGACCGAGAACTCGAGCGGCCCGCCGGGAACGAAATCCCGATCGACCATCTTGCCGCCGTGAATGTCCAGAATACGGCTTTGGCAGTAGCCGCCCGATATCGCTTGGCGAACCTTGCCGGCGTCGACGCCCAACGAGGCGGCAAGCATCAAGCCCTCCGACACGCCGCCAATGAAGATATGGACGATGGTCTGGTTGACCAGCTTGCAGACCTGTCCGGCCCCCGCGTCCCCGATGTGAAAGACATTGCCCATCACTTCGAAGACGGGTCGTGACCGCTCGAGGTCCACGGGTTGGCCACCGACCATGATCGAGAGGGTACCGGCTTCTGCGCCGGAGACGCCGCCCGAGACGGGGGCGTCCAAGTGGTGTTCATAGCCGGCTTCGGTAAGGCGACGGTGGTTGCCGTCGCAATGTCCGGGGCCAGGGAACTCATATCGATCAACAGGCAGTCCATCGGTGCATTCGACACCACGCCATCGGGGCCGAAATACACCTCCTCGATGGCAGCAGCGCCGGCCAGCATCGTGATGACGATCTCGGCATCGGCAACCGCCTCCCCGATCGAACCTGCCGCCCGAGCGCCTTGAGCTTCGAGGGGCGTGCATTTGTCGGCACTGCGGTTCCATACGGTCACGGGAAATCCTGCCGTCAGCAGCCGCGCGGCCATGCGGCTGCCCATGAGACCTATACCAATAAAGGAAACTTTCGGCTTTCTCTCGGTTTGGGTCATCGGGTCCTTACCTCTCTTCTCACGCTTTGACTATCGGTAGACATCCATCCATGTGAGGCCTTCTTGCGTCGTACGCCGCGGCCGGTATTCAGCGCCGACGAACCCGCCCCATCCCATGTCATCGAGGGCGGCCAGAAGGTAGGGATAGTTGACTTCGCCCGTATCAGGCTCGCCCCGATCGGGAACGGCGGCGAACTGAACATGCCTGACGTGCGGCAGACTGCTTCTCAGCAATTGGGTCAAATCCCCCTGCATGATCTGCGCGTGGTAACAGTCGAACATCAGTTTCAGGTTATCTGCGGCGACCGCCCGGATGGTCTCCAGGCCGACTTCGACAATACTGAAATGATACCCCGGCGCGTCCCGCTGATTGACGCCCTCAATCACGATCGTGATGCCGAGCGGCGCCGCCTGATCGCAGGCATACCGGAGGTTCGACCGGAACACCGTCTCGGCTTCTTCCGTGCCGCCGGTCTTGCCGGGTACCGCGTTTACGTTGCGGGCGCCGATCGCAGCGGCATAGGCGATTGCTTCGTCGACATAGCCGCGGGCCTCATCCTCGCGCCCCGGCATGGCCATGACCCCGAAGTCATCAGGGCCGTTTATACCGAGCCGCGTATTAAGGCCGATCATTTCAAGACCGGTATCTTTCAGCGCGGCGGCGACGGCGTCGGCCGGTGTCTCGTAGGGGAAATGACACTCGACGGCGGCGAACCCCGCGTTCTTCGCCGCGTGGATCCTTTCAGGCAGCGTCAGTTCGTTCCAGAGGAACCCAAGGTTTGCAGAGAATTTCGGCATGGCGCGTCTCCTCGGCGACACAGGTGTTTCAGGACCCGATCAGGAATTGACGAAACGGATATAGTTCGGTGCCGGGATCTCGTAGATCTCGTCGGTCATGGTCAGGTCACCGCTGTCCACGTCCCGGGAAAAGACCCGTATGTGTCCGGAATCCTGGTTGGCGACGACCACCGCGTCGCCGCAGGGCGTGATCGCAAAGTGCCTCGGGAATTTGCCGCCGGTAGGAACGAGCCCGCTGCGCTCCAAGCGGCCGTCGTCCAGGACCTTGAAAATGGCCAGTGAATTGTCGCCGCGATTGGAGACGTAGAGGAAGCGGGCGTCCGGCGACAGCTTGATTTCCGAGACATAGGAGACATTGTCGCGATTGTCGACGGTCGACTCGTACTGAATCGGCAATAGCCGGGGTTTGATTTCGTCCGGTGCGCTGTCGTCTAGCACGGCGACGCATACGGTGTTGAACAACTCGTTGGAGACGTAACAGATATCGAGGCCCGGGTGCATGGCCATGTGGCGTGGCCCCGATCCGGCTTCGAACTCGATCCAGGCCTCCCGGGAAAGCTGTTTCTTCTCGGCGTCCCAGCGATACTGAAATATCGCGTTTTCGCCGAGATCCGGGATGAACACCCATTCGCGCCAAAAATGGGCGCAGTGGGCGTGCGGGCCGACCTGTCGATTTCCCCAGTGGTCTTCACGGTTCTCGACTTGGCGCCATTCGCCTTCGCCGCGGTAATGCTGCCTGAAGCTTTGCAAGACGGCGCCAAGCTTTCCATCGCCTGCCACCTCGGCGACATCGATGATCGCATCCCAGTAGTTGATGACGATGGCGGCATCCTTGGTCGGCGCCAGCGCAAGGAAGCAGGTGGAACGACCCGAGGCGCGAAACTTGTCGTGGTAGATCAGCGTACCGTCGCCCGTGACCGTGTAGCGCAATACGTCGCCTTCATCCTGAATGGTTTCGACGATGGCGTATAGGGTCTTGCCATCGCTGTGCGGAATGAGGACGGCCGGATTCAAAGCCTCCGTCGTGTCGTTGAGAACGAGTTTGCCGTCGCGGGTGAGGGACATTGCATAGATCCCCTTGCCCGGCACCGGCGCGTAGGGTTGGTGGGCCAGGGCGTCCATGTCGCTGTAACTGCCCACGAGCAGCGAGTATTCCTGAGCTAGCATTTACGTGTCCTCCTTCATTCTTCCCGATCACCGAGTTGGACGAGACGGCCGGTTTTGCTTCTGGTGATCTCATCCCTGTTATCCGCAACAGCTTTATGAGTTAGCGCTAACATCCGGGCAACAATTCGAGCCATGGTTAAAACTCGCTGGTTTTCCTTAGAGGCCCCAATCCGTATGGAACGATCCCGTCCGATCGATGCGCTCGTAGGTATGGGCACCGAAACAGTCGCGCTGCGCTTGGATCATGTTGGCCCAGAGGCGCTCGCTCCGGTAGCCGTCGAAATAGGTGAGAGCTGATCCCATGCCGGGCAACGGCACGCCGGCATTCGTCGCTTCACATATGGTCCGCCGCCAGCCGTCTTGGACGTCCGCTAGGATCGTCGCGAACTCGGCGGCACACATTAGGTTGGCCGGTGACGCACCGCCCTTAAAGGCGGCGGCGATGCGATCGAGGAGACGCGCCCGAATCACACAACCGGCCCGCCATATATCGGCAACCAGGGAGAGATCCGTATCCCAGCCGTATTCGCGACTCCCCGCCTCGATCAGGGCCAGTCCTTGGGCGTAGGCGACGACGACCGAGCCGAGCAGTGCCTGATGGACGGCTGGCACCGCTCCCGCCGCGGGCCATTCTCTGGGCATGCCTTCGGGGCCAGGCAGAACGCCTGCCGCTTCGACCCTCTCATCTTTCAGGGAGGCGAGAGCACGGGCATATACCGCTTCAGTGATGGTTTGTGTCGGCGTCCCCAGCTTGAGGGCTTCTTCCGAACTCCATCGCCCGGTCCCTTTCTGGCCAGCCTTATCAAGGATCATCTCGACCAACGGCGCATCGGACAGGTCGTCTTGCCGTGCCAAAATGCCGGCCGTGATCTCCACCAGGTATGACGACAAATCGCCTTCGTTCCATTGGCGAAAGACGGCAGCCATGTCTTCATGGCTCATGCCGGCGAGGTCGCGCAATAGGACGTAGGCCTCGGCAATCGACTGCATGATGGCGTACTCGATGCCGTTATGGACCATCTTGACGAAATGACCGGAACCGTCGCTGCCGACTCGAGCACAACAAGGTTGTCCCTCGAATACCGCTGCGACGGACTCCAGGATCGGCCGGCAAGCCTCATACGCCGCTTCGTCGCCGCCGGCCATCATCGACGGGCCATGACGGGCACCTTCTTCGCCACCGGAAATGCCGAGACCGATGAAAACTATCCCGCGCTCCGCAAGCCGCCCCTGGCGCGCGATGGTATCGTGGAAGTAGGAGTTACCGCCGTCTATCAGGGTGTCGCCGTCGGTCAGGAGCGGCAATAGGTTATCGATCACGGTGTCCACCGGTTCGCCTGCCTTGACCATGATCAGGATGGTGCGAGGCGCCGGAAGCACCGCGACCATTTCCTTAGGGGATGAAACAACGGTTATCCGCTTTGTCCGCTCCACTTCGGGATTATCGACGAATTGGCTTCGGGCCTCGGCCCACGGATCGTAAGCAACCACGGACGATCCGTTGTCGGCCGCATTGAGGGCCAGGTTGCGACCCATAACACCCAATCCGACGAGTCCCAGGGTCTGCGTTGTCGTCATCTCCGGTGCTCCCTAGGCAAACGACAACTGGACCTTCATCGCCGTCTTGCGGTCATTGGCCGCTTCGAACGCGGCAACGGCGTCGTCGATGGGATAGACGCCGGTCAGCAGGGGGCCGAGAGGTATGCGCTTTTCCCGAATGAGTTCGACAGCCCACTGAAACTCGTCGTGGAAACGGAAGTTGCCCAGCATCTGAATTTCCTTCGCCACCATTTGATTGAGCGGCAAATTGACATCTCCGCCGAGGCCCAAGATGACCAGACGTCCGCGCGGCCGGATGACGTCGAGCGCGCCTCGCAATGCGGCTTCATTACCGGATGCCTCGATGACCACGTCAAAGGTGCCCTTGCCCTCGGCAAAAGCCTCCAGTTCGGATATGTGGGTCGCCACATTTATGGTGTCGTCGGCGCCGACCTCCCTGGCCCGGGCCAAGGCTTCGTCGACCACGTCGGTGGCTACGACATGCAAGGCGCCATGGACTTTCGCCGCGGCAACGACCAAAGCGCCGATCGGCCCGGTTCCTGTAACCAGAACGCGCTTCCCCATCAGATCCCCGGCTTTCCTAACGGCAGCCAGGGCAACGGAAAGCGGTTCCGCGAAAGCCGCATCCTGAGGGCTGATGCCCTCAGGAAGCTTAACGCATTGCCAAGCCTCGACAACCAGGGACTGGCTAAAGGCCCCCTGGATATGGGGGAAACGCATGGCGCTGCCGTAATAGCGCATATCCAGACATTGGTTGTACATGGCCTCGCGGCAGTATTCGCAGGTTCCGCACGGACGACTGGGGTTGATAGCCACCAGATCTCCCACCGACAGCCCTTCCACCCCGTCGCCCAGGAAAGCAACGTGTCCAGCAACCTCATGACCGAGGACCATCGGCTCGCGGATCCGAATGGCGCCAAAACCGCCGTCGAGATAGTAGTGCATGTCGGAACCGCATATTCCGCCCGCGGCAACGTCGATCAGCACCTGACCGGCCTCAGCGGTCGGTGGCGCCGCTTCTTCGATCCTCAGATCTCGCGGTCCGTGACAAACGACTGATTTCATAGCCCCCTTCCAATATTCCAGGTTGCCAATGGGTTGCAAAGCAATTCGTCGAACGGATCCAAGCGCTGCGAGCAAGGAGTCTATCCTGGAAGTGTTCGCCATCGTTTGCACCTTGACATCGTCATGCGCCAGCACTAATGTTAGCGCTAACATTTATAATTGCAAGCGGTTTCTTGGAGAATCCGTAGAAAAGGAGAAATCGTGATGGCGAACAGCCTATTCGATCTGACCGGACGGCGCGCCTTGGTGACCGGATCGGGTCAGGGCATTGGCTTCACCTTGGCCAGGGGGCTGGCGCAAGCCGGCGCCGACGTCATCCTCAATGATATCGACAAGGACCGTCTGGCCGCGGCCTCGGAAAAGCTCCGGGCCGAAGGGGCCACGGTTCACGAATTGGGCTTTGATGTCACCGATGCTGACGCCGCCACGTCCGCCGTCGATGGATTCGAGGCGGGAACCGGTCCCATCGACATCCTGGTCAACAATGCCGGCATGCAGTTCCGAGCCCCCCTCGAGGAGTTCCCGACCGACCGCTTCGATTTCATGATGCGGCTCAACATCAATTCCGTCTTTTATGTCGGACAGGCGGTGGCCAAACACATGATCGCCCGCCACGAAGGCAAGATCGTCAACATCTGCTCCGTGCAGACCGCACTGGCGCGACCGTCGATCGCACCCTATACCGCCTCCAAGGGGGCCGTCGCCAATATGACGAAGGGCATGGCCACGGACTGGGCGAAACACGGTCTGCAGGTCAACGGCTTGGCCCCAGGGTATTTCAAGACCGAACTGACGTCCGCGCTGGTTGCCGACGAGGAGTTTACGGCTTGGCTCAGTGGCCGAACGCCGGCCGGTCGTTGGGGAGAGGTCGAGGAACTCATCGGCGCCTGCGTCTTCCTCTCCTCTCCTGCATCGAGCTTCGTAAACGGACACATTCTCTATGTCGACGGCGGAATCACCTGTTCGGTTTGAACGACGACCCATCGTTATCGTGATGGGCGTTTCGGGGTCGGGAAAGTCGACAGTCGGTGAGGCGTTGGCCGAACGCCTTGGTGTACCGTTTCTCGATGCCGACGACTTTCATCCGAAGGCCAACGGCATCCCGCTGACCGATGTGGATCGCTGGCCCTGGCTCGATTCCTTGAGCCAGGGTATTCGCGATGAGGCCGCCGATTCCGGCGGCGTGGTCGCCGCCTGTTCCGCTCTGAAGCTGATCTATCGCGACCGACTGCGCGAGGGCGTAAGGTTTCCCCTGACCTTTGCTTTGCTTGATGGAAACCGCGATCAGATTCTGCGGCGTATGGAGGCCCGCAAAGATCATCACATGCCGGCGAGCCTGCTCGACAGCCAGCTCGCAGACCTCGAACGCCCGGACGCGCACGAGGGCGTTGTCACCGTCACCATCGACGACGCGGTCGAACATATCGTCGACCATCTGTTGGCCAAGATCACCATGCGTCCTTGAAGGGGTGGATCGTCTGCCAATCCAGGGGCCTTCTCAACGGACTGTGGAGAGGTATTGAGAACGTCTCTGTGAGTAGTCCGTGAAGGCATATGGTCGGACTTCCGTTTCCCGGCTTAGGTCGCGGCTCCGCCTTTGTGGCGAGCGTCCGGGCGGTCCGGATCTCGGGAATATCCCCTGCCGCGACGAACCCCATCCTCCAATCTCCTCTTGGCCGGGTGCGACCCCGTCGCAGGCGGCCAGCGGGCCCTCCACGCTTCTACGGATCCGCAGTGCCTTTGAGACACGCCGATGCGCCGCTGGTAGTGGGGTCAAGCCCGCGCATGAGGATGTGGTCGGGAAGGTGAAGTGTCTGGTTCATCCCAGGTGCGGAAACCCGCTTATACCCGATGCAACCTATGCCGCTGATAGACGCCCGCCCAGTTGAGACAGTGCCTCGTATAACTTGGCGGCCAGTTGGCGGTCTGCGATTTCGCCCTGTTCGACGTCGAATGACTGGTTGAATGATCCGACCGAAAGACTCGCGACGACGTCGCCACCGAAACGCGGGGCCGCGCTGAGAACGGTGTTCAAGACGGTCGCGCCTCCGCGTTTGCCGGGAGACGTCGACAACGCGACCATCGGCTTGTTCTGATACACCTTCACGTCGATACGCGACGTCCAATCGAAGAGGTTCTTGAACGCGGCCGTGTACGACCCGTTGTGCTCGGCATAAGAAACAATCAACGCATTCGCTTCGCGAATGGCCTGCAGAAAACGGTGAGCCTGCTCGGGTATGCCGGCGTTTTGCTCCCTGTCGATGCTGAACAACGGCATCTCGAAATCGTTGAGGTCAATGATCTCAATATCTGCGTTAGGGGCGATATCGCGTTTGAAGATTTCGGTCGCATGGATGACGAACGATTTGTTGATGGAGTTCCGGGAATTACTTGCTGCAAACGCGAGAATTTTCATCTGCGGTTCACCCTTGTGACATGGCTAAACGATGATTGGGACAGCGCGGACAAAGACCTGTCCGCCGATCTCATTTTGGTGGTGGCCGATGAAATTCAATGACGTTGCGGTCAGGATCTCTGACGAAAATGAACTTTCCACCGGTGGGCAGTTCAACGGTTTCCGTGATCGGGATGCCGCGTTCCGCCAACTGATGCTCGACGGCCTCGAGATCGGTGATCTCCAACGCAACATGGGTGTACCCCGCCTGCTTGACCGGTCGATCCATGAGCACGTTGTCGTCGGCGGCGTCGGCCGAGGCATTGAGAATGAAGTTAATGTTCACACCGCTGGGGTGAATCATGATGGCCACCGGCTCCGGTCCAACCGGCCCCTCGATGAAATTGAAGCCGAGCTTCTCGTAAAACGCTCGCGTCGTTTCCAAGTCCTTGACCCGTATCCCGACGTGATTGATTCCGGTAATCTGTTTCATCGCCAAACCCTCATCCAAAAAACGTTCCGAGCCATGCGGTGGACGTGATTTCGGGCCTCGGCGACGCCAAATCAAGATGTCTCCGAACATTCGGCTTCGGGGGGAAAGCGACGGTTCCACTCGTTAACCGTTTCCGTCGGCAAATCGAGTGATTCGGAATCCCGCAAAGCGGACCTTCTTGTCCTTTCGCGGCCAAACCCGCATTTCTCGTTGGCAATCCATTCCGTGATGTGATCGGCGATTCACTTGGAAGGCTTGGCCACAAATTCGCCCCTAGTCGCGTCGGGCCGCAAAATTGCTACGAGGACAATGTTTCTCTTGTTCGGTGCCTTTGTTGCGTGGCAATTCGACGCCAGCAAGGAGTTTCCCCATGCCCGACTTTTCGACTGTCCATCGAATGACCGCCTACATGGCCTGGGCCGACGACGTGGTGCTCAGGAACGCCGAGCAGCTCTCCGAGGCACAGCTCATGGCTCCCCGAGATGCGCTCTTCAAAAGCATCGCCGGCACGTTCGACCATATCCTTGTCGTCGAAGAGATTTTCCGCGCCCATCTGGACGGGCGGACCCACCCGCACACGGCCCGGTATCGGAGCACGGTTTTGCCCTTTTCCGAAGTCGCCGACGGACTCCGGAAAATGGACCAATACTATGTCGGGCTGGCGCGAAACTGGTCCGAGGCGGAACTGGCGGAAATCATTTCCTTCGAATTTGTCGGCGGCGGCGAAGGTGCCATGACACGTGAAGACATCTTGCTGCATCTGGTGAACCACGCCACCTACCACAGGGGCTTCGTCAGCACCTTGTTGTTTCCCCTCATATCGAAGGGCGCCGCCAGCGATCTGACCGTGTTTCTCAGGGACGTTTGGCCGGAAATCTCCCAAAATACGGGCGAAAACGCCGCATAAGCCCGTGCCTGAAGACCGTTTTCGCCACCCCTACCCCGCCACGAGGAATCGCCGGTAGGCGCGCGACAGCAGGCCGCCCTGGCGGAAGGTCTCGCGTTCGGCATCGTTGTAGAGGCGAAGGTCGAGGGGGGTGGTATCGACAGCACCGTCCTTGCGATGCACGGTCAGGATCGCCGATGTCAGGTCGTCTGTTAGCGTCACGTCGAAGACTTCGCTGCCGTCGAGGGCGAGGGTCAGGCGGTCGACGCCGTCCGGGAAACAGAGTGGCGCGATGCCCATGTTGACCAGGTTGGAGCGGTGGATGCGCTCGAAACTCTCGACGACGACGGCCCGCACGCCGGCCAGCCACGGCGCCTTGGCCGCCGTGTCGCGGGACGATCCGCAGCCGTATTCCCTGCCGCCGATGACGACGAGACCCTGGCCGCGGGCCAGGTAGGCCTCGATGGCCTCGAACAGGGTCGCCTCCCGACCCTCCGGTTCGATCCGCGTCCACGGCCCCTCGCGGCCGGGCGTCATCTCGTTGCGGAGCCGGCCGTTGGCGAAGGTCGAGCGGATGACGATGTCGGACGAACCGCGCCGGGTGCCGTAGGAATTGAAGTCCCGGGGCTCGACGCCGCGCCCGATCAGGAACTTGCCGGCATCCGACTCAGGCGCGATGGTGCCCGAGGGCGAGATGTGGTCGGTGGTGATCGAGTCGCCAAGGATGGCGAGCGGCCGCAGCCCCTTCATGGCTGGTATAGGCGCCTGCTCCGCCGCGATGGATTCGATGAACGGCGGAAACGTCACGTAGGTTGACGGCGGCCAGTCGTAGGTATCGGCGGTCACCTCCAATCGGTTCCAATGGGGATTGACGGTCGAGATGCCGTCGTAGTTGGCCCGGTAATCCTCGGGCCCGCCATGGGCCGCCATCAGGGCCTCGACCTCTTGCTCCGCCGGCCACAGGTCGGCCAGCGTCACCGGGTTACCGTCCGTATCTTCCCCGAGAGGGTCGGCGGTGACGTCGGTCAGGATGGTGCCCGAAAGCGCGTAGGCGACGACCAGGGGCGGCGAGGCGATCATGTTGCGCGACGCCAGGGGATGGATGCGTCCGGCGAAGTTACGGTTTCCGGACAGCACGGCGACCCCCTTGATCTCGTTTTCCCGGATCGCCGCCTCGATCTCGGGGGCCAGGGGTCCCGACATGCCGTTGCATGTGGAACACGAATAGGCGGCGACGTGAAAGCCGAGCGCGTTCAGTGGGGCCATCAGGCCGGCCGCCTCGAGATAGGTCGCGACGACGCGCGAGCCCGGCGCCAACGACGTCTTGACCTGGGGTTTGGCGGCCAGGCCCCTCACCACGGCGTTCCTGGCGATCAGTCCGGCCAGGACCATGTTGCGGGCATTGGCCGTATTGGTGCAGCTGGTGATGGCGGCGATGATGACGTCGCCGTCGCCGATGTCATGCGCGGCACCCTCGACCGGAACCCGGCGCGGTGCTTCCCGTTCGCCGTCGAGGGCCAAGGCCGGTGCCACGTCGGCGAGGTCGATGCGCTGTTCCGGGCGGCTCGGTCCGGCGACGGAGCGGCCGAGCTTGGACAGATCGAGGGCGACCACGTCGTCGTATTCGATGGATTTGTCGACACCATCGGCCCATAGCCCCTGGCCCTGGCAATAGGCCTCGACGGTGCGGACGTGATCGGCACCGCGCCCGGTGCCTCTCAGGTAAGTCAGCGTGTTGGCGTCGACCGGGCAGAACACCGAGGTGGCGCCGTATTCGGGGGCCATGTTGGCGATGGTGCTGCGATCGCCGACGGAAAGCCTGGAATAGCCGGTGCCGAACAGTTCGACGAAACTATCGACGACGCCCAAGGCGCGCAGTTTCTCGGCGACGGCGAGGGCCATGTCGGTCGCGGTGATCGTCTCCGACGGTGTTCCGGTCACCTCGAGGCCGACGGCGCGGGGCACGTTCACCGCCGTCGTCTCGCCGAACATGATGGCCTCCGCCTCGAGCCCGCCGATGCCCCAGCCGAGCACACCAAGGCCGTTGATCATCGGCGTGTGACTGTCCGTGCCAAGGCAGGTGTCGGGGGTCAGGAAATGGGCGTCGTCCGCTGCACCGCTGACCACCCGGCCCAGGTGCTCCAGGTTGATCTGGTGCATAATGCCGCCGCCGGGCAGGATGACGCGCAGGTTGGCGAAGCGTGCCTCGCAGGCCTTCAGGAAAGCGAAGCGTTCGCGGTTGATGTCGAACTCGCGGGCTTCGTTCTTCTCGAAGGCGGCCCCTTCGGCCCAGTGGAAGATGGTCATGGCGTGATCGATGATCAGGACGACCGGCAGCGTCATGTCGATCCGTGCGGGATCGCCCCCCGCCTCGGCAATGGCCGAGCGCATGGCCATCATGTCGACCAGCAGCGGCAGGCCGAGCATGTCCTGCAGGATCAGGCGCGACGGCCGGAAGGCGACGGCGTCACCGGCCCGCGCCGCGATCCGGTCGGCGGCGGTCTCATCGCCGTCGCCGCCACAACGCAGGGCATTCTCGGCGAGCACCCGCAAGGCGTAGGGAAGCGTCGGGAAGGCCTTGCCGAGGGGGCCGGCGATATCGGTGACCCGGCAGGTCCGTCCTGAAATCTCGATGGTCTTCATGGGGGTGTCCTCGTACGCAGGCGCCGTCCATTTCGATCGGGGCGGCCGACCAATTCTGCCCGATCATCCTTTCATTAAGCCTTCAGCCGACATCGTCCTTCCGCTTGCGCAGGAACTTCCTTGCATTCATATGAATATCGAGAGGCGGGCTGACGACCCGCTCACAGGGGGAGTTCTCACGATGACGTCAGACCTGCCGACCATCAACGCCGACCGCCTGCGCCGACGCCACCTGGCGCTCGCCGCCATCGGCGCTACCGAGGCCGGCGGCCTCAACCGCCTGGCGCTGTCGGGCGAAGACATCCAGGCGCACGCGCTGATCGCCGGCTGGGCGGCCGACCAGGGCTTCGCCGTCGAGATCGACGCCATCGGAAATTTTTTCATACGGCGCCCCGGAACGGACCCGACGGTGGCCGCCGTGGGCAGTGGCTCGCATACGGACAGCCAACCCATGGGCGGCGCCTTCGATGGCAGCTTCGGCGTTCTCTCAGCCTTCGAGACCCTGGAGACCCTCGAGGATGCCGGCATCGAGACGACCCATGCGGTCGAGGCGGTCATCTGGAACAACGAGGAAGGGGCGCGCTTCACGCCCGGGCTCACCGGGTCCGGCACCCACGCCGGGGCTTACGCCCTGGAGGCTATGCTGGCGCTTCGGGATGGTGACGGGACCACCATGGGTGACTGCGTGGCCCGGTTGAAGGACGCGGTCCCGGCCGCCGCCGGTCGCCAATTGGGCCTTCCCTTCGCCGCCTTCATCGAGGCCCATATCGAGCAGGCCACCCAACTCGAGGACAGCGGCGACACCATCGGCGTGGTCACCGGCATGCAAGGCAACCGGCGTTTCGAGGTCACGGTCACCGGCGAGAACGCGCATGCGGGGACGACGCCCCGGGCCCGCCGAAAGGACGCCTTCGTCGCCGCCACCGACATGACGACGGCGCTTCGCGACGTTTTCTGGGACGAAGACGACGTGGCGCGGTTCACCGTCGGCAAGTTCGAAGTGGCGCCGGGTGCCAAGTCCGTGGTTCCCGGCCACGCCGCCTTTTTCATCGATTTCCGTCACCCGTCAGCCGAGTCTCTCAAGACCATGGGCGATCAGGTGGCCGCCGTCTGCGACCGGCTGAAGGGTCCCTGCCAGGTGCGGGGCGACGAAGTGTCGAGCGCCCGGCCGGTCGTCTTCCCGGACGACATGCAAAACCGCATCCGGGCATCGGCCGAAGCGCGTGGTTACCGCAACCGCCCGCTGCTCTCCGGCGCCGGCCACGACGCGCGTTTCATGGTCGACGATTGCCCCACCGGCATGGTCTTCATCCCGTGCCTGAACGGCGTCAGCCACAACGAGGCGGAGCGGGCCGAACTGGACGACATGGCCGCCGGCACCCAGGTCGTCTGTGACGTGGTGGCGGGATTGGCGCAAACCTAATCCAGGCGCGGCAGCCCAAACCGGCGCCGCTGGACCGGAGGCACGACGCTCAGACGATGATCATCAGAGTCGCGACGGAGACGGACCGCCCGGCAATCGCAGCCGTACAAGCCGCCAGCTGGCGGACGGCTTATGCCGATGTTCTTCCGAAAGACTATCTCGACAACCGCTTGGACGACGACATTGCGGCCCATTGGCGTAACCAGGACATCGCGGACGGCGACGTGGTGATGGTCGCCGAGGATACGGATGTTGTCGGGTTCATCGCGATTTGGGTCTGGCCGACGCCTTACATAGACAATTTACACGTCCTGCCGGGTTTCCGATCCAAGGGTGTCGGGCGGCTGTTGATGCGTGTCGGCGCCAAGGCGCTTTTGGATGCCGGACAGCGAACAGCCTTTCTATTGGTCGCCGTCGGCAACACGCGGGCCATACGGTTTTACGAGAATCTGGGGGGACAGCTCTCCGAACGCACCGATTTGGACCTGTTCGGCACCGATGTTCCGAGCATCAAGGTCTTATGGCTCGACATCGAGACGATTTTGACCGCGAGGTAGCCGACCGGGATGCCGGCGCCCAGGCCCGGTCGCGATCACCCCCTGACCCGATCGTTCGCCGGGTCGAATATGGGCTCGGAGACGACCGTCGCCCGGCAACGCGACCCCAGGATTCCGATTTCGAGCTCGGTGCCGGGTTCCGCCCTCGCGGCATCGATGAAACCCATGGCAATGTTCTTGCCGACCCGATGTCCGAAACCGCCGGATGTGACGGTACCGACGAGGTTGCCGCCGGCGTAAATGGAATCACCCGCATGAGCGGGCGCGACATCGCTGTCGACGATCATCGGCACGAAACGGCGCCGGGGTCCCGCCGCTGCCCGCGCCGCCAAGGCCGCCTTGCCGGGGAAGTCGGGCTTTTCCAGATCGACGAAACGATCGAGGGACGATTCGAAGGGATCGTATTCGCTGATCAAATCCGCCTTCCAGTGGCGATAACATTTTTCCAGGCGCATGGACTCCGTGGCGTAGAGGCCGAAAGGCCTGAGATCGAACTCGGCGCCCGCTTCCGCGAGGATTTGGAAAGCGAGAAGGAGCTGTTCGTTAGGCACATGCAACTCCCAACCCAGTTCGTCGGAAAAGCTGACCCGCATGGCGATCGCCTCGGCATGGCCGATGAAGACAGGTTTCGCCGTTAGCCATTTGAACCCGGCGTTCGACCAGTCGGTGCGTGGCGACACTTTGGCCAGGAGATCGCGCGACCGCGGGCCGGCGACGACCAGGATGGTGTCCCTATGGGTGCGGTTGCAGATGTCGACGCCTTCGGCCGGCAGGTGATCGTTGAGCCAATCCCAATCATGGGCTTCCGAGGCCGCCGCCGAGCCGTACCAGAACCGGTCTTCGGCCAGCATGGCGATGGTCGCCTCACTCAGCACATGGCCCTTTTCCGTCAGGGAATAGGTCAGGGCGATGCGCCCGACGGCCTTCGGGATCGAACTGCAGGTGAGACCGTCGAGCCATTCGGCGGCCTTGGCCCCGCTGATCTCGAAACGGTTGAACCCCGAGACCTCCATCAAGCCGACACGCTCTTGAACCGCCTTCACTTCTTCGGCGATGACCGCCTCCGTGGGCCGGAAACGGAAACTGTGTTGGTCGACGAAATCCGGGGACGGTTTGAAAAACAACGCCCGCTCCCAGCCGGCGACAACGCCGAACGCGGCACCCCGGTCCTTGAGAACGGAATAGAGGGGCGTCGTCTTGGCCAGCCGGCCGGCCGGTCGGAACTCGTGCGGCATATGGAAGCGGAATTCGTTCCGGTAGTCCTCGATGGCCTTGAGCGCCGTGAACTCCGTGTTGGCGTAAGCCGTGAAACGGCGCGGGTCCAGGCACCAGCTGTCCCATTCGCTTTCGCCGTGAACCATGATCTCGGCGAGGATCTTGCCATGGCCGCCACCCTCGCCGATACCGGCGCGAAGGCCGATGATGCAATAGGCGTTGCGCTTGCCCGGCACCCGGCCGACCAGGGGAAGGCCGTCCGCCGTATAGGTGATGGGGCCGTTGATGATGGAATGGATGCCGGTCTCCATCAGGCACGGCATGCGTTCGAAGACGCGTTCCATGTTGTCGAGACAGCGGTCCAGGTCGTCGGGGCAAAGGGCGTTGGCGAAGTTGGGGTCGATCCCGTCCATGCCCCATGTCTTGCAGTTCTGTTCGTAGATGCCGACGAGCAGGCCGAACTTCTCCTGGCGGGAATAGAAGTCGTCGAGTGGATCGCGGATCAAGGGCACTCTATGATCCAATGCCTCCAATTCAGGGATCGGCTCGGTCAGGAAATACTGGTGCTCCATGGAAACGACCGGGTGCTCGACGCCCATCAAGGCGGCCACCTCGTTGATCCGGTAACCGCCCGCGTTGACCACCATCTCACAGGTGATGTCGCCTTTCGTCGTATGCACCGTCCATTCACCGCCCGGCGCCTGGGTCAGGCCGACGACAGGTGTATGCCGGTAAACCTCGGCTCCGGCCTTGCGGGCGCGCCGGGCCAGGGCCTGGGTCAGTTGTGCCGGGTCGATGTCGCCGTCGAGGGGATCCCACAAGGCGCCCAGGAGTTCGTGGGTTTCGATCAGCGGGTGGCGGCGTTTGCATTCTTCGGCGTCGACGAGTTCGAAATCGACGCCCATGCCCTTGGCCATGCCGATGAAATGCTGGTAGCCGTCGATATGGTCCTGACTGGCGGCGAAGCGCAGTCCGCCGCTGGCGTGATGGTAGTTGATGGGATAGTCGGGATCGTCGGCCATGTCCTTGTAAAGCTGGATGGAATGGCTCTTGAGGGCGACCATGGTCTGCACGGCGCCGAAATTGGTGACCTGGGCGGCCGAATGCCAGGTCGTGCCCGACGTCAGTTCGTCACGCTCGACCAGGACGACGTCGGTCCAGCCCTGCTCGGTCAGATGGACACCCCCATCTACCCGACGTTTTTCAGGATTGGGGTGCGGAAAGCGGCTTTGGGGGCGATTTGGGCTTGCAATGACCGTTTCGAGCGGTCGTTTTGCCGGTTTTCGGGGTGTTTTCCGGCCTCC
>Ga0209561_1000072_pt1 | contig 33488 bp, 35 predicted proteins | sample WorMettrBAHAMAS2_FD_187393 | JGI IMG/M metagenome (GOLD analysis project Ga0209561, IMG submission 187393) | Marine gutless worms symbiont microbial communities from Max Planck institute for Marine Microbiology, Germany - Inanidrilus... | ecosystem: Host-associated > Annelida > Digestive system... | reverse complement strand
GTGCCACCCGACAAGGCCGCCTCCGAAAAACCCAACTGACCCGTCAGACGATGCGACATCACAACCCCCGATCAACCTCTATCCTCAATCGAAGGAATCACACCAAACGGATTTATGCAAAGCTCTCAAAGATAGAACAAAAGCTCAGTGATCGAGCCGTTGGCCAAGGTGTGAACTGGAGTGGCTTGGTCAAACTGCCGGACTTCTGTTGATCGAGGTGGCGATCAAGAACCTCCGCGACGGATTCTCGCCTTTAGGTCTAAACTAACGGGAATACAACTCGGAGGGGCATAGATATGGTAACGCATGAAGACTATACCGACGATCAAATCGTCGCCGGTTTGACCGAGACGGCGAAAACCGTCACTCGTCTGATGCTGTCCCTGTTGGCGTTGGGCCTGTTCTCACTCCTGGCCATTGGCCAGCCGGACGCCTATTTGCTATACCCGGCGGCCACGGTTTCCGTGCCGTCGGTCGGCGCCACCTCGGCAAAGGCACTGCTCATTGTCGGACCGCTGCTGCTCATCGGCGTTCGTATCTACCTCCAAATTTACGTCCAGCACTGGCATCATCTGGACGAGATTGCTAACGATAGAGCCGTTAAGCGGGCCATTGTCATCTCGCCGATGCGCCATCCCGTGTTGCGGCGGTTGTCAGAAGCCGTTCTTTATTTGTTGGTTCCCGCAATCTTGGCGGCTTTCACCTGGAAAGCCATGGCCATCCCAAAGGAATTGGGTTACGGCCTTCTGATCCTCACCGTCTTCGTAACGCTCGTTCATCTGTCGCAGGCATGGCGGCGGGAATGGAGCGTCCGGTTGGTCTTGTGTACATATATCACGGCCGGAATTGGGGTGATCGGCGGCGCCATGTTCTTGGAACGCTTTCAGCGACCCTTCGATCTCCATTACGCGGACCTCTCCAAAACCGACTTATCGTTCAGTGATCTTCGGGACGCTAATCTGCAGCACGCCAACTTAAAAGACGCCGACCTATCCTTCAGTGATCTTCGGGACGCTAATTTGCGGCGAGCCAACTTGAAAGGCTCCGAGCAAATCGGGACCAACCTCAGCGGGGTCGCCCTCAACGGTGCCGACGTTAGTGGGGCCGAACTCTCAGGAGCCAACCTCAACGGGGCCAACCTCAGCGGCGCCAACCTCACCGCAGCCGACCTCAGCGGGGCCAACCTACAAATGGCCAACCTCAGCGGCGCAAATCTCAGCCGGGCCGGCCTCTCCGGTGCCAACCTTGCCGGGGCCAACCTCAGCGGAGCCAACCTCAGCGGGGCCAGCCTCATAGCGGCTGACGTAAGACTGGGCCGCCTCCTCTTCAACAAACAACTCAGACAAGCGACTGATCTCCCGCAAGAGCTACTCGATCCGGCATGCGGTGACATAGCCACAGTGTTGCCCGCAGGACTCACGATCAATAATTGCTTGCGGGAGTAACGCGGCGAAAAAGTGGGTGATGCGGCGACACTGTTCAGCGCTCGCCCGCCTCTCCCGCGCCCGTCTCCACCGCCGCCAGTTCCCGGCGCAGGTCCCTCAAACGTTCGCGCAACCGGCGGCTGTCCCCGGTGTTGATATCTCGGGTCCGGCGCAGCTCGGCGAGTTTTCGCTCGCTTACCGGGTCCCGTCCGCCCAACCGTTCCAGCTGATCGCTGATACGCCGCCCGGCGTGCTCAAGTTCGGCTTCCGCCGCCATGAATTCCCGTTCCTGGGTTTCGGCCCGTTCGATGGCCGCGCGGAGCTTCGCGATTTCGTCTTCGTCTTCGTTCCCGTTCATTCGGCGGCCCGCTTGACCGGTTCCGGCTGGGCCTCCTCGGCGGCCGGCTTGCGCACCATGACGGCGAGGAGCGGCGGGATGATGGCCAACGTGAGGACGGCCGACAGGGTGAGCCCGCCGATGACGACGGAACCGAGACCCCGATAGAGTTCGGAGCCGGCGCCGGGAAAGACGATCAGCGGTAATAAGCCGAAGATGCTGGTCAGGGTCGACATGAAGATCGGGCGCATGCGGTTCTTGGTCGCTTCCATGATGGCATCGGCCGGCATCATATGGTCGTGGCGCAGGTGCTGCAGGGTCTGGTCGACCAAGAGGATGGCGTTGTTGACGACGATGCCGATGAGGATGACGAAGCCGAGCATGGTCAGCATGTCGAGGGGCTGTTCGGTGTAGGTGTTGAGGAGCGCCAGGCCGCCGATGCCGCCGGCCGTCGCCAGCGGTACCGAGAACATGATGATCAGCGGATAGAGCAGGCTTTCGAAGAGCACCGCCATCAGCAGATAGACGATGACGACGGCGACCAATAGATTGAGCTTCAAAGCGTTCCAGGTCTTGGTCAGGTCGTCCGCCGCGCCCGAAAGGCGCATCTTGATGCCTTCCGGGAAACCTTCCGCGTCGATGGTGCCGATGACCTCCTTGCGGATGATGTCGATGGCCTCCTCGAGGGGTAGTTTCCTGGCCGGGCGGATCTGTAGCGTCACCGTACGGGCCCGCTCCAGGTGGCGGATTTCCGGCGGTCCCGTCGTGACCTCGATGGCGGCCAGAGAACTGGCCGGCACGATGGTGCCCTCGCCGGTGACGATGGGCAGGTTTTCGATGCCCTGGGTGCGGTCGACGGCGCGCTCCGGACCCTTGAGGGTCAGGTCCATGCGTTTGGAGCCGACGTTGATCTCGACCACCCGCATGCCGTCGTTGAAGACGTCGATGGTCTGGCCGAAGTCACGGGCCGTCATGTTGGCCGCGGCCAGGCGCTGCAAATCGGGAATGACACGAACTTCGGGCGCGGCGATCTCGAGACCGGGTCGCGGCCGGACCTGGGTGCCGTCGCGGCGCGGCAGGGCCTTACGCGTCAAGCGGTCGGCGCGCCGGGCCAACTCGAGGATTTCCTCCAGGCTTTCACCGGAGATATCGAGGTTGATGACCCGCGCCCCGCCGATATGGCGGCCGAAGATCGACGATTGGGAGACGATGCCGCGCATGCCCGGTTCCGTGAAGATGGCCCGTTTCACGATGGGAACCAGTTCACCGGCCCGGGTGATCTCCTCGCTGCTGGCGCCGATCAGGGTGAAGTTGCGAAAGGCCAGGAAGAAGAAATCGGCGATTTTCGGCGGCTCACCGGCTTTGGCCGGCTCCGGGTTTTCCCGAGTCCAAAGGGGTTTGAGCGCCTCTTCGATACGCTCCGCAACGCCATAGGTGGTGTCCAGGTTGAAGCCGGGCGGCGGTTGGATGCGGCCGAGGACGAAATTGCGGTTGCCGTCCGGCAGGTAGTCGAGTTTCGGCAGCAGGGAAAACGTGGAGACGACGGTCGTCCCGCAGACCAGGAGGACGACGGCGAGGGCCAGGGCGCGGCGATGGATGATGAAATCGATGAGGCTGAGCGCGCCGCGGGCGAAGGCACCGGCAAGCGGGTCGATGAGCGGTAGGCGGAGCCGGCCGCTCTCCTCGATCGAGCGGCTGTTCTTGAACAGCCGCGTCGCCAGGGACGGAATGACGGTGACGGCGACGATCAACGACAGCAGCACGGAAACCGAAATCGCCACCGCGATGTCGCGGAACAACTGCCCGGCTTTCAATTCGAGGACCAGCAGCGGCACAAAGACGGCCACAGTTGTCAGCACCGAGGCGAGCACCGCCCCCCAGACCTGGCGGGCTCCGGCCAACGCCGCCACGGCGGCCGGCCGCCCAATCTCCCGGTGCCGGTAGACGTTCTCCAGTACCACGATCGCCGCATCGACGACCATGCCGACAGCGAAGGCGATTCCGGCCAGCGAGATGACGTTGAGCGAACGGCCCAAAAGCGCCATGGCGACGAAGGCACCGATGACGGAGACCGGGATAGCGATGGAAACGATCAGGGTGGCGCGGGCCGAACGCAGGAACAGCAACAGGATGATGGCGGCCAGGGTGCCGCCGATATAGATGTTCTGTTTGACCAGCCGTATGGCCGATTCGATGTAGATGGTTTCGTCGTAGAACTGCTCGATCTTCAGGCGTTCACGGGGCAACACCTCTGTGTTGAGTTCGTCAACGGCGGCACGCAAACCCCGCATCGTTTCCATGACGTTGGCGCCGGCTTCGCGGACGGCGTTGAGTCGGATCATCGGCTCGCCGTTGAACCGCCGCCGGCTCGACGGCTCCTCGTAACCGAAGCCGACCTCACCGACATCGGCGACGGTGACGTTGATCAGGCGCTGCGAAGCGGGGTCGAAGTACGTGCTCAACACCACCTTCTCGACCACCTCAACGGTCGCCGTTTCCGAATCCGTGCGCACGATATAGCGCCGCTTGCCCTCATCGACGGCACCAGCCGAGATCGACGCGTTGGCGCCCCTGAGCGCCTGCAGGATCTTCGGCACGGTCAGTTCGTAACGGGCCATGGCGCCGGGGTCGATGACCACCTGCATCTCACGGCTGGACCCGCCCGAGGCGGTGATCTGGGAAATCCCCGCCACCCGTTCGAGGCGATCGACGATGACGTCGTCGACGAAATCGCCGTAGGTTTCGATGGCCGTTTCGTTGCCGTCGAGCCGGGTCACGGCGAAGCGAGCGATCGGTACATCATCCGACGTCGAGGTCCGAATGTTGGGTTCGCTGGCCTCGTCGGGCAGATCGGAAACGCCGTTCAGCCGGTTCGAAACCAGCATGAAAGCGCGGTCCATGTTCTGGTCGACCTTGAATTCGAGGACGATGCGCGAGCGGCCGAGCTGCGACTGGCTGGATATGAGTTCCAGGCCTTCGATGCCGGTCAGTTCCTGCTCGATGCGGTTGGTGATTTCGCGTTCGACCTCGGCCGGCGCGACCCCACGCCACCAGGTGTAGATCACCAGGACCGGCCGGCGTACGTCGGGCGTCAGCTGGATCGGGATCGTCTGCATGGCGACGAGCCCCAGCACGACGATCATCAGGACCGCCGCGACGATGGCCATCGGCCGCTTGATGGCGAGTGATATTAAGTCCATTGCGCCTTCGCACTTGACCAAACGGTAAGCCGGACGTCTCCGGATTCACCCGGTCATTGTGCCTGGAAAGGCTGGATTACCGCAAGCGGGGCAATCGGCATGAGTTGTAGCCGCCGGTCCTCGGTGGTCAGGCGGCGGCGAACCTGCGACCGATCGATACGGCGCCGGTGTTATTGGCCTCCGCCGCTATCATGATCTTGCGGAGCCGAAGGGAAGCGGACCGCAATCCGCCATTTCTTTGCTGGATCCGATCCAAGGTGCGCTGATAGTCATCGACCGTTTCCGAAAGCTCGTCGATGGCCCGTTTCAGATTGCGGCTCGCCTCTCTGTACTGGTCGACCGCCTTCGCCTGACCGGCGAGAGCATCGGACATCTTGGCGACGCTGCTTTTCAGGTATTGGCCGGCGCGCCGGCGTCGTTCGTCGGGGGTCAGGGAATCCTCAAGGCGGATCAAGGTCATTATTGGCTCCATTGGTGTCGTGATCTTGAATGGTCGTTGCCGGGGCCGACGAGTGGGGATCCGCTTATCAACCGTTGGCGACGAGACTGTACCTTCTGTCCGTCAACGGTCTATGAACACCATATTAACGGTCATAGAATCGCGATCAAATGGGGCGATGAGCCGTTAGGTTTCTGTCACGAAAAGGCCATTAGGACCGGTGGGGGAGTCGTTGACTGGTAATCGAGGCTGTGAGACCCTGTAAGGTAACGGGGCTTCAGGGGTCCCGCTCACGACCGGCACGGGCTCCCGCGAAACTCCGAATTTGAGGAGAGTGCCATGCGAACAGCTATAAATTCCGTGTCCGCTTCCGTTGTGGCCGCGACCATGCTTGTCGCCGGAAATGCGCTGGCCGCACCCCAGATCCTAGGGCTGACGGCGCAATCGAAACCGGTTGACCTGCAGTGCCGCGACGGGGTCTGCACGACCGAACTGGCGTCCTTCTGCCTCCAGAAACGCCGCGATGATCCGGAACCCGGCACCGCTTACACCATTCACGGCGACGGGCAGATAGACCTGCACGTGAAGAGGACGGATGGGCGCCAATTGGTCCTGCCGGCGAAAGGACGCGTGAAGTTGACGGCGCGCCGCAGCTTCACGGCTGTGTCGTTGAGCGTTGCCGAGGCCGACCTCAAGACGATCGGTGCGGAGGCGGTGACGGTCAGCGTCGGAGAAGGCGTATCGCTGGTGCCCGTGCCGGTGGTCGGCGACCAGGACCCGATCACCGAGGAAGAACTCGCCTACGTTACGAGCACCTTGCGTGCCAAGGCGGATGCCTGGCTCGGCGGTAACCAATCGAAACCGGTGGCGGTGGGAATCGTCAACCGCTTGATCAATGCCACCCCGCTTCCAGGCGAACGGATGGCCCACAACGACCGCCGCGATCTTTGGAAGACGGTGGTCGGTGACGTCGCACCGTCGGTCGATGCCGCTGGTCGTCAGCGCGCCGCCGACATGTACGAAGCTTGCCTATTCCGAGTCGAGGTCGGCCGCTACCCCAGTCTGCGCAGCTGCCTCGAGGTCAAACAGGACTCGCTGCTGCTCGACATGAATACGCGGTATTGGAAGTCGAACGCCTTCGGAAGCTGATACGGCTCACCCACTTTTCGGCTGGCGTTGGCGGATTTCCTCGGGCCATCGGCTCTTGATGAATGACAGCACGGCCCAGATGTCGGCGTCGGAGAGAACGCCCTCGAATCCCGGCATGCCGCTCGTGACGCCTTCGGGCATCAGGGCTTGGCCGCCCTGTTTGGTGTAATCGAACAGCACTTTGTCGTCGTGGTGCCAGGTGTGGCCGCTGGCGTCATGGGGCGGCGCCGGCAGGGTTCCGTCCGGTTTGCGGACCCGCCAGTTGGGCTGGCCCTCGAGCTTGGGCCCGTGGCAGGCAGCGCAATGGAGCGAATAGAGTTCATGGCCGCGTGTGACCAGTTTGGCGTTCATGGGGTCGGCGCCGTGCACCCCCAACCGGGCCCGCACCAGGCCCTTGATTGACGCGCCGATACTGGCGAAGACGGACCTGTCTCCGGCGACCGATGGGTCGGTAGCCTTACGGATGGCATTGCCGGCGCCGATCGCCATCAGGCAGATGACGACAAACGCAATGATGAATAACGGGCGTCTTTGCACGGTGTCACTCCGGTACGCTGAACGGAGTTTAAGGCCACCAGTGACGGTCAGGTCAATGGCCGAGTTGGCCGAGACGGGGGAGATGAATTACTTGCTCTTCTTGCCGCGGGCTTGCCGATCCCGAAAAAGATCAACCAAATGGGGACGACGACGACAGCGCCCAGAAGCACGTACTTGACGCCCCACTCGATAACGTCGGCGACGACGCCGAAGATGGCCTGAACCGTGTCGCCGAAATCGGCCATCAGTTCCTGCGGATTGACGTCGAAAAAGGCCAGCAGGAGGCCGACGAAAAAGGAGCCGATGACGATCTTGATGATCGTGTCGCGCACGTTCTTCGGCATAGGGGTCTCCGTTACGTCTCCACGTGATATCCAGGTGCGACCCTACACGATGGCGGCGCCGGAGGAAAAGCGGGTCGTTCGCGCCATCGCCATCATTTCGGCCACAGCACCATTTGTGTGCAGCGGAACAGCGCGATTGTGCGGCCGCTGTCGGCGCTCTTTACGGTCGCGTCCCAGACCTGGGTCGTGCGCCCGGCGTGTTGGGCGACAGCCTCGCATAGGACTTCGCCCTCCGTCGCGGTGCCGAGAAAGTTGCTTTTGAGTTCGATGGTCGTGAAGGTCTCGGCCCCGTCCGGTAGATGAGCGAGTGTGGCGAATCCGCAGGCCGAATCGGCCAAGGCGACGACCGATGCCGCGTGCAGGAAGTCGTTGGGCGCCAAGTGATCGGGGCGGATCGTCATCCGGGCCTGGAGCCGGCCCGCCGAAACCTCCGTGATCTCGACCCCCATGAGGCCGATGAGCGACCCCTCGGCCAATTCGTTGAAGGCTTCGGGGGTATGCGGGTTTTTCGTGTTGATCCTGGCGCTCATCGTTTTTCCTTGCGAGGGCAGCGGCACCGATCGTCAGTCACCGGGAGAGTATTGTCAATTCGGTGGAAACGCCTCTACAGGCGCCGGGTTCGATGCTAAACTCGCGACATGGTACAGAACGTATCCCCTCCCGGCGAAATCGCCGCCACCCTGGGCGCCAAGGCATCTCCCGCGAAACCGCGCGCGGATTCCGCAGACGGGAATGACCGCACCATCCGCGACACACTCGAGATCAGCGAAGAGGGACAGAAGATCATCAATCCCGCCCGGGCCGGTGAGTTGGCGGGCGAACTCCCGGATGCGACGACCGACCGCGCCGCTTTCGATGCGGCTCTCGAATCGGCGCTTAAAGATGTCGAACGCATCGGCTTGTTGTTCGGGTCGGTACTCACCCAACTGAGCGGCAAGACGGCGTTCCTGCCGACGGGTGATAGCGCCGACGCGGAAGGGGCCGAAAGTTCGAGTCAGCCTCCCTACGACCAGGAACTGGCGGCGGCCCTGGAGAGAAATTTGGCCGAAGTGCGCCGTCTGTCGGATCAGGTGGATACGGTGCTGGCACGCTTCCGCGGTAGCGGAGAGGGTTGATCGAGTGTCCGGCGGACCCAGGCCCGTCAAATGATGGCGAACCCATGAAGAACCTGGCCTAGGAAAATGAGAAGGAAACCGAGCGCTGCGGCGAAGAGCGCTCGCAGGAACCGGGTCCGCTTGAGGTCGCGAAGCCCGCTCGTCTTCATCAGTTCGTAGGCGATCTCGCGCCGCCAGTCGCATTCACCGGCCGCCGCTAGATAGGCATCGACGTCGCCGGCACGGTCCGGTTCGACGTAGAGCATGTGACGCACCGAGCCGGCCGAACCCGCCAGTTTCGGCGCCACCTTGCGCGACGGGTAGAGGACCATGCCGAAAAAGATGATCGGCGTCATCACGAAAGCCCAGGCGACCAGGATGATCCAGGGCGCGAATGCGACCGGGTCGGGGTTCTCCGCACCGATGCCGCCGGCGATCCGGAGCGCAAATATGTAACCGACACCGACGATCTGCGCCTTGGTGTCGTAGGCCCGCACCGTGTCCTGCGCTTCCTTCAAGGCGGCGAGTAGGTGGGGGTGTCGGAAGCCGGCGAAGTCATTGTCGTTTCTTCAGATACCCGTGACGCATTCATGCCGACTTCTTGCCTGCGGCGAGGTCGAGATAAGACGCCAGATACTGCCCGGTGAAGCTCTCCGCCACGCCGGCCACCGCTTCCGGCGTGCCTTCGGCGACGACGCGGCCGCCCTTGATGCCGCCCTCGGGCCCCAGGTCGATGATCCAGTCGGCGGTCTTGATGACTTCCAGGTTGTGCTCGATGACGACTACGGTGTTGCCGGTTTCCACGAGCGCCTGCAGCACCTCGAGGAGTTTGCGCACGTCCTCGAAATGCAGTCCCGTGGTCGGCTCATCGAGGATGTAGAGGGTCTTGCCGGTGGCCCGGCGGGAGAGCTCCTTGGCCAGCTTGACCCGCTGCGCCTCGCCGCCCGACAGCGTCGTCGCTTGCTGGCCCAGATGAATGTAGCCGAGGCCGACGCGCTTCAGGGTCTCCAGCTTGTCGCGGATCGACGGCACCGCCTTGAAGAACTCGGCCCCTTCCTCGACGGTCATATCCAGGACATCGGCGATGGACTTGTCGCGGAAGCGGATCTCCAGGGTTTCCCGGTTGTAGCGCTGGCCCTTGCAGACGTCGCATTGCACATAGACGTTAGGCAGGAAGTGCATTTCGATCTTGATCACACCGTCGCCCTGGCAGGCCTCGCAACGCCCGCCCTTGACGTTGAAGGAGAAACGGCCGGGTTTATAGCCCCGCGTCTTCGCTTCCGGCAGACCGGAGAACCAATCGCGGATGGGCGTGAAGGCGCCGGTATAGGTGGCCGGGTTGGACCGCGGCGTACGGCCGATGGGCGATTGGTCGATATCGACCACCTTGTCGATACGCTCGATGCCATCGATCTTGTCGTGATCGCCCGGGTGCAGCCGCGCACCGTGCAGGCGCCGGGCCAGGGCCTTGTAGAGGGTCTCCACGATCAGGCTCGATTTGCCGCCGCCGGAAACGCCGGTGATGCAGGTGAAGGTGCCGAGCGGGAACTTGACGTCGATGTTGAGGAGGTTGTTGGCCCGGGCACCCTTGACGGTCAGATGGTGGCCGCGCTTTTGGGGGCGACGCGTTTTCGGCACTTCGATCTGGCGGAACCTGGAAAGATACTGGCCGGTCAAACTCTCCGGCGAAGCCATGACGTCGGTCGGCGTGCCGTGGGCGACGACGCGCCCACCGTGGATGCCGGCGCCGGGGCCGATGTCGACCAAATGATCGGCGGTACGGATGGCGTCCTCGTCGTGCTCGACGACAACCACCGTATTGCCAAGGTCGCGCAGCCGCTTGAGGGTGCCCAGCAGGCGCTCGTTGTCGCGCTGATGCAGCCCGATGGAGGGCTCGTCAAGCACGTAGAGCACGCCGGTCAGGCCCGATCCGATCTGCGAGGCGAGCCGGATGCGCTGGCTTTCGCCGCCGGACAGTGTTCCGGACGAGCGGCTGAGCGTCAAATACTCGAGACCGACGTTCCTGAGGAAGCCGAGGCGTTCGTTGATCTCGCGCAGGATTCGCCGGGCAATTTCGCTTTGTTTCTCCGAGAACCCATCGTCGAGACCGGCGAACCAATCGTGGGCGGCGTCGATGGACATCTCGGTGACCTCCGAGATGTGCAATCCGGCGATCTTGACGGCGAGCGCCTCGTCCTTCAGGCGGTGGCCGGAGCATTTCGAACATTCCGTGACCGTCTGGTAACGGGACAGTTCGTCGCGTACCCAGCTCGAATCGGTCTCCCGCCAGCGCCTTTCCATGTTGGGGATGACGCCTTCGAAGGGTTTGGTGATGTCGTAGGCCCGGTTGCCGTCGTGGTAACGCATGGTCACCGCCTCGCGGCCGGAGCCGAACAACACGATTTCCCGGACCTTTTTCGGCAGTTTGTCCCAGCGCGCCGTCAGGTCGAAATCGAAATGTTGCGCCAGGCTCTCGAGGGTCTGGCCATAGTATTTGGACGTCGAGTTGGCCCAGGGCGAGATAGCGCCCTGACGCAGCGACAGGCTTTCGTCAGGTACCACAAGGTCCGGGTCGAAATACATCTCGGTACCGAGGCCGTCGCAGGCGGAGCAGGCCCCGAACGGATTGTTGAAGGAGAACAGCCGGGGCTCGATCTCGTCGATGGTGAATCCGGACACGGGGCAGGCGAACTTGGCGGAAAACACAGTACGGCCTTCGGGCACGTGATCCTTGATGCCGCTTTTCTTTTTCGGCTTGGTATCGATGGGCGCGTCGGCATCGTCCACATAGGCGATACCGTCGGCGAGGCCCAAGGCGGTCTCGAAGCTGTCGGCCAGGCGCTGTTCGATGCCTTCGCGGACCACGATACGGTCGACGACGACCTCGATATCGTGCTTGAACTTCTTGTCCAGCGCCGGCGCGTCTTCGATTTCATAGAGCTCGCCGTCGATGCGCACCCGCTGGAAACCGCGCTTGGCCAGGTCCTGCATCTCCTTTTTGTACTCACCCTTGCGGCCGCGGACGATGGGGGCCAGCAGGTAGGCTCTGGTGCCGTCCTCCATGGCTATGACGCGATCGACCATCTGGCTGACCGTCTGGCTTTCGATGGGCAGGCCCGTCGCCGGAGAATGCGGGACGCCGACGCGGGCGAACAACAACCGCATGTAGTCGTAGATTTCGGTGACCGTGCCCACGGTCGAGCGTGGGTTCCTTGATGTCGTCTTTTGTTCGATGGATATGGCCGGAGACAGGCCCTCTATGGCATCGACGTCCGGTTTCTGCATCAGTTCCAGGAACTGGCGTGCGTAGGCCGAGAGGCTCTCCACGTAACGGCGTTGACCCTCGGCGTAAATGGTGTCGAAGGCGAGCGACGATTTACCCGACCCGCTGAGTCCCGTGATCACGGTCAGGCTGCGCCTCGGTATCTCGACGTCGATGTTCTGCAAATTGTGCTCGCGGGCACCGCGAACGATGATGTTTTCGATGGCCAATCGACTCGCTCCGGGGAGGTTCTAGAACCATTCAGAAATATAGGGCTTCGCCACTCCGGTAAAGAAAAAGGGGTGAAATAGCCGCCGATAACCGCGCTATTTGAAATAACCCAGGGGAATAGTCGAGATTAAATAAAATTTAGGGTATACTTCCGCCAGTTTGAGGCGCCTCTCAATCCACGCAGCCGCGCGGCGACACGGAGAAAGGAGGCGACGATGACAGAAGACGACAAAAAGACCTATCTATGGACGGCGGGTTTGACAGGGTTCATTATCCTTCTCGCCATCGGAGCGTTCGCATTAGGGCTGGTTCCCAGCGGCGCTTGATAGGCGCATCGTCTAAAAGAACTGGCGCCGCTGAGGCTTTCCAAGGCGGCGCCTTTTCTTTGATTGGGTTCGTTGCTCGCGGCGATGGTTATCGGATCGTCAGGCAGGCGCACTTGGCCAGTTGCGACACCTTCTGCGAAACGCTGCCCATTAGCAGGCCTTTCAAGGGGCCGAAACCGCGGGTGCCGATGACGATGAGATCGGTCTCGATCCGATCGGCCATTTTGGGATTTGATTGGCCGTGTCGCCTTCCGCGATGATCTCGCCCGGTTTTTCGACGCCGTGTTCGTGGGCGACCTGCTTGGCGTGGTCGACGACGCGTCCGGCAAGGGCTTCCATGACTTCATGACTGATTCTGGCATCCTCGCCGGCGGCGGCAAAGGCGACGAGACCACCGGGTATGTTCTTGGAGTCGGGCTTAGCGACTTTGGGTTCATGTATCAGGTGTTCGACTTCGGCCATGCGACGGAAGGCCGATGGCGGTTCTCCGTGCAGGACGACATGCCCGACGGTCAGATCGGCCCCGTATTTGACGGCGATGTCGGCGGCTGTACGGACGGCTTGCGTGCCGTGCTCCGATCCATCGGTAACGACGAGTATCTTGGTGAACATCACGCCTTCCTCCCCGGCTGGTTCCAATTCCTTATACAACCATACCGCGCCAACGCGGCCTCCGGCAATGATAGAGGTCAATGTCGAAAAGTGTCATGATCGTTTTGACACGTCATCCGACGTGTGGGATCAGAGGCGCTTGCCATTTCGATTGCCAAAAGGGGAAGGAGATTGCCGATGGGTGAAGACCTGGACAGGGAGTTCGACCGGGCCGACGTCATCCTGTCGGAAGCCTTGCAGCGCTTTCAGGCGGACGGCGTCAGTCAATATGTCTACGCCATGGCTCTGCTCGAAATCGGTGTCGTGGCGCTCGCCAAGTTGGATGAGACCGAGGAAGACATCGTCGACACCGTGCGCCGTTTGTATGCCAAGTCGACAGGCCAGGGGGCGCTACCGGAGGCATAGGCGTCTTTTCGATACAGCACGAAAAAGTTGTACTGGTGCAACGCCGGGCGCACGTGTAGAGTCGGCGGCGCTTTATCGGAAAAGGTGCTTCATGGCAGGTTCAGTCAACAAAGTCATTCTCGTCGGAAACCTCGGCCGCGACCCCGAGGTGCGCTATTCGCAGTCGGGCGGCAAGATCGTCAACATGTCGGTCGCGACATCGGAACAGTGGAAGGACCGCCAGACCGGCGAGCGCCGCGAGAAGACCGAGTGGCATCGCGTCGTCATTTTCGACGAACGCCTTGCCGACGTCGCCGAGCAGTACATCAAGAAAGGCTCAAAGGTCTATCTGGAAGGGACCCTGCAAACCCGCAAATGGACCGGAAACGACGGCCAGGAGCGCTACACGACGGAAGTCGTCTTACCGCGCTTCAACGGCGTGCTGACCATGCTCGACAGCCGCGGCGGCGGCGGTCCCGATTCCGGTGGCTATGGCGGTGGCGGCATGGACAGTGGCGGCGGCCCCGACTGGGGCGGACCGGATACCGGCGGCGGCGGGTCCATGGGTGGCGACCTGGACGACGAGATCCCGTTCTAGGCGGCGACAAACCCTTTCCCCGTGCCGGATGGATTCGCGACCGGTCAAACGGTCGTGACATGCTGGCCGACGATTGTGCTCCGTTGTCCCGGTCGGGTGTGTTAATAAGGCGCCGATAGTTTTCGGGTGCACGTTCAATCCATGTCTGATGTCATGAATCCCGCGGCCGACGCCGACGCGACGGCCCGCCGCAACGTTTTCATTCTCGCGGCCTGCCTGGCGTTGTCGATGACGGGCGTAACGCTGATCATGAACATAAGCGCACTTGCCGGCAAAATGTTGGCGGACGATGAAAGCTGGGCGACGTTTCCCTTGTCCTTGCAGTTTGTCGGCGTAATGGTCGCGACCATTCCCGCGTCTTTGTTGATGGGGCGTATTGGACGGCGGGTTGGTTTCACCTTAGGTCAAATTATCGGAGTGCTGGGCGCCATACTCGCCGCGTTTGCGATCTATCTTGGTAGTTTCGAGTTGTTCGCCGCGGCGCACCTGATAATTGGGTTTCACAACGCATTTTGGCAGTACTACCGTTTTGCTGCCGCTGATACGGCTTCGGAATCCTATCGGACACGTGCAATCTCTTATGTCATGGCGGGTGGCGTCGTCGCGGCGATTGCAGGATCACAGTTGGCATCTTGGACGAGTGACCTCTTGTCGCCCTATTTGTTCGCGGGCGGTTACGTATGCATCGCTTGTCTGAATATCCTTACGATTTTCTTGTTGCAGGGTATCCGAATTCCAAATCCAATCAGTGTCGGAATTTCGGTTGCTGGACGTCCTCTAATAAGGATTCTCCGACAACCTACTGCGATCGTTGCGATCGTCTCCGCCATGCTCGGTTACGCCTCAATGTCGCTGGTTATGACGGCAACGCCTCTGGCCATGCAGTTTTGCGGTTTCGTGTTGGATGACTCGAAAACGGTAATTCAATGGCACGCTCTCGCCATGTTCGCGCCAAGCTTCTTTACCGGTCGATTAATTAAGCGCTTTGGTGTTCTCCATATCATCATCATTGGAGCTTTGCTTAACATCGGTTGCATGGCCATTAACCTGATGGGGATCGATTTCAACAACTTCCTGATCGGGTTGGTGTTACTGGGGCTTGGCTGGAACTTCATGTTTGTCGGCGGTACAACGCTCCTAACCGAGACCTACCGGCCTGAAGAGCAGCCTAAAGTGCAGGCAGCCAACGACTTTTTTGATTTTTTCACTCGTCGCAGCGGCCAGCCTGTCATCCGGCGTCCTTCAGGACACCGTCGGCTGGGCCGCCGTCAACGCAGCCATCGCGCTGCCGATGATGATCGCGTTTACGCTGACGGTATGGTTCAAGGTCGCCCAAGGCGGTCGGGCGGAGGCCAAATGAAGCCTACCTGCGTTCCGTTTTCGAACGGGCTCATAGAGTTGTGTGCGGCTGCGAAAAATGCTAGGTTTTCGGCCGAAAAACGGGACCGGATAACGGCCCCAAACGAAAAACCAACTATCTGAAATTACTCGGTAAAATCTATTGACCCCTCCTGACGACACGCCCCCCGGCGAAGTGCCCGATTCCGACATAACACCGATCGCCATCGAAGACGAAATGCGCTCGTCTTACCTCGATTACGCGATGAGCGTAATCGTCAGTCGAGCGCTGCCTGACGTGCGCGACGGATTGAAGCCGGTGCACCGCCGTATTCTCTATTCTATGAAGGAAAACGGCTACGAGGCGGGCAAACCTTACCGCAAGTCGGCGCGCATCGTCGGTGACGTCATGGGTAAGTATCACCCGCATGGCGACCAGGCCATCTACGACGCCATGGTCCGCATGGCCCAGGATTTCTCCATGCGATTGCCGTTGATCGACGGTCAGGGCAACTTCGGCTCTATGGACGGCGACAAGGCCGCGGCCATGCGATACACGGAGGCGCGGCTGGCCCGCCCGGCCCATGCGCTTTTGGAGGATATCGACCGCGAAACCGTCGATTTCCGACCCAACTACGACGAATCGGCCCACGAGCCGGAGGTGCTGCCGGCCGGATTTCCCAATCTGTTGGTCAACGGCGCCGGCGGTATCGCCGTCGGCATGGCCACCAATATCCCGCCCCACAACTTAGGCGAGGTCGTCGATTGCTGTTGCGCCTACATCGACAATCCGGACGTTACCATCGACGAGATGATCGAGAACCACATCTCGGGCCCCGATCTCCCCACCGGCGGCGTCATCCTCGGCCGCCAGGGCATCCTCTCGGCCTTCCATACGGGACGCGGTTCGGTGGTCATGCGCGGCCTCACGTCGATCGAAGAGATTCGCAAGGACCGCTACGCCATCATCGTTCACGAGGTCCCGTATCAGGTCAACAAGGCACGCATGATCGAGGTCATGGCCGAAGCCGTGCGCGACAAGAAGATTGAGGGGATCTCGGACCTGCGCGACGAATCGGACCGCCATGGCGTGCGTGTCGTGGTCGAGCTCAAACGCGATGCGGAACATGAGGTGGTCCTCGCCCAGCTCTACAAGTTCACGCCCTTACAGACCAGTTTCGGCGTCAACATGCTGGCTTTGAACGGTGGCCGTCCGCAGTTGATGAACCTGAAGGACATCATCACCGCTTTCGTCAAGTTCCGCGAGGAAGTGATCCGCCGACGCACCGTCTACGAGCTCGGTAAGGCGCGCGAGAAGGCCCACGTGTTGGCCGGCCTTGCCGTGGCGGTGGCCAACATCGACGAGGTCATCGCCTTGATCCGTGCCGCCAAGGACCCGACGACGGCGCGTGAGCAGTTGATGGCCCGCGATTGGCCGGCGGCCGATGTGGCGCCGATGATCGCGCTTTTGGACGAACCGGGCCACGCTGTCGTCGACGGCAAGTACCGTCTTTCGGAAGCCCAGGCCCGGGCCATTCTCGAGCTGCGACTGCACCGCCTGACGGGCCTCGAGCGCGACAAGATCGGTGAGGACCTGCGCGAAATCGGCCAGCAGATCGAGGAGTATCTCTCGATACTGGGCTCGCGTGAAAAGCTCTATGGGCTCCTTCGCCAGGAACTGGTCGACGTGCGCGAGCAATTCGCGGACGAACGGCGCACGAAGCTCGAAGAGGACGAATTCGAACACGACATCGAGGACCTGATTCAGCGCGAGGACATGGTCGTCACGGTGACCAGCGGTGGGTACATCAAACGGGTCCCACTGTCCGCATACCGGGCACAACGGCGCGGCGGCAAGGGGCGCTCAGGTATGGCGACCCGCGAAGAAGACTTCGTCAACCAGGTATTCGTCGTCAACACCCACACGCCGGTGCTGTTCTTTTCGTCGACCGGTATGGTCTACAAGCTCAAGGTCTATCGCCTGCCGGTCGGTACGCCCCAGGCCCGCGGCAAGGCCCTGATCAACCTGCTGCCCTTGGATCAAGGCGAAACGATTACGACGTTGATGCCCCTGCCCGAGGACGAGGATGCCTGGGCAGACCTGTTCGTTCTGTTCGCGACCGCTTCGGGCAACGTCCGGCGCAACCGGTTGTCGGACTTCACCAATGTCATGGCCAACGGCAAGATCGCCATGAAGCTGGCCGACGGTGACAAACTTGTGCGGGTCCGCACCTGTTCGGAGGACGACGACGTTCTGTTATCGGCGGCCGGCGGCAAGGTCATCCGTTTTCCTGTTACCGACGTTCGCGTCTTTTCCGGGCGTACGTCGACCGGTGTGCGCGGCATGCGGTTCGGCAAGGGCGACGAGGTCATTGCCATGTCGGTGGTCAAGCACGTGGTCGTCGATGTCGAGGAACGGGACGCCTACCTGCAAGCCGTCAATGCGCGCCGCCGTCTTGCCGGCAGCGATTACACGGACCGCGAGGAGGACCGGGCGCGGGACATCGAACTGGCCGCGCGCCTTGATGACAATCCGCGTTTCGTCGCCATGGCCGCCGATGAGGAGTTCGTACTGACATTGACCGAGGACGGGATGGGCAAGCGGACATCGGCCTACGAGTACCGAATTGCCGGACGCGGCGGTCAAGGCGTGACCGGTATTGATCTCGGTCGCGGGAAGGGAAAGACGTCACGTATTATCGCTGCCTTTACGGTCATTGACGCCGACCAGATCGTGTTGGTCAGCGACGGCGGCCAGATCATCCGCTGCCCGATCGACCAGATCAGTGTCGTCGGACGCACCAGCCGCGGTGTCACGGTCTTTGACACGGCTGAGGACGAACGTGTCGTATCCGTCAGCCGCTTGCGTGATGTCGACGATGACGACGATGGGAATGGCGATGTGCGCGATTACGAAGAAGGCGAGGCCGGAACAGAAGACTCGTCCGGTTCCGAGGGAGACGACGGTGTCGAGCCGCCATCGCAAGGAGAGCCGTCATGAGTGAACGTGTTGCAGTCTATCCGGGGACATTCGATCCCGTGACGTTCGGTCATATGGATATCATCTGGCGCACCACACGGATCGTCGACCGGCTGGTTGTCGCCGTCGCGGTCAACCCCGGCAAGGATCCCTTGTTCACGGTCGATGAGCGGGTCGCCTTGATGGAAGAGGAGATCAAAGCCCACGACGGCGATTTCGCCGATCGGGTCCAGGTTCTGCCGTTCGACAGCCTGCTCATGGACTTTGTCAGCGACATGGGGGCGGCGATCATCATCCGCGGTCTCCGCGCCGTTTCCGACTTTGAGTACGAATTCCAGATGGCGGCCATGAACGGGCGCCTCAACTCCGGTGTCGAGACGGTCTTCCTGACGGCCTCCGAAACCCACCAGTTCATCGCGTCGCGCTTCGTCAAGGAGATTGGGCGCCTCGGCGGCGATGTCGGGCATTTCGTTTCGGCCCGGGTCAAGGCGCGCCTCGTGGAGCAGCTTCGGAGTGGCGGCAACGGTTGAAAAATCAAGGCTTTTCAAACCGAGATCGTTGCCGGTCTTCCCCTATCAAACGACACCCAGAAAGGGATTGACCACCGGGGGAACGCTTCTTATGTTCCGCCTCGCAAACGTGAGCGCGCTTAGCTCAGATGGTAGAGCAACTGACTTTTAATCAGTAGGTCACAGGTTCGATCCCTGTAGCGCGTACCAATCAAACCCCTGAAAACAGGCCCCTGTTTTCAGGGGTTTTTTGCGTCAGCCGAATTTTCTGAGGTCCCTCCGCCCGCGCGTGACAGGGGACACTTATTTGGATATGCAGGGCCGCATGTCCATGCCCTAGATAGCAATAGAATCTGATTACGGGTTTGGGAGTCTGGAACGGAGTGTAAAAAATATGAAACGTATCTTTGTGTTTGCGGCGTCGTTTTTGCTGATTTGCCAAGGTGCCGCGTCAGCGTTGGACTGGAAACCAATATCGCATCAAGAATCCAAACTGACCATCGTTTCCGAAGATTTCTCGCCGAGCAACATGTCTTGGGCGAAAGACAAGAATTCGCGTATCGAAAGAGCCTACCTGGAACTGCGGGGGACGCCGGCAGGCATGATGGTTGTTGATCGTTTGGTGACGGGAAACTATTGCGGCTACACGGACGAATCGATCAAGCGGACGTTGGATTCCGGGAGCTGGCTCGAACGTTACCTGATATCCAAGGGGGCGTCGGAATTCGACTTCGACAAGACGAGAAGCCAGCGGACGAAATTCGGCTTCGGCAAGTACCTCGACCTCGACGGCGATACGAACCGCTGCATCGCTTTCGCACAGTTCACTCGGGCCGGCACGGGGACCAACTGCATGTTCGGCGGAATGGAGATACTCATTCTCGGTGTCTGTTCATCGAAAGACAAACCGGAAGCCGCCGACCTCGATAAGCGGGGTTTCAGTATGGTCGACAACATGTTCACGGACGGTTTCGGAAAGGGCAAAACCCAATAAGGTCCTGCCGCTATGACGGCGAACCAAAGCAAAGGGCCGCCCAATGGGCGGCCCTTTCTTTATTCGCGAAATTGGGGTTTCGACCCTAACCGCCGTTCGCTGGTTTCTTGACGCTTTGCTGGGCGCCCGTTCCCGCGATCTGGCTGCTTGTCGTGGTCGCCGTCTTGGTCTTGTGCCCCGCGCAATCAGCGAAGGCCGCGCTACCGATGACGGTTGCCGTCACAAAAGCACTGAGGGCCAAAAAACCCTTAATTCCACTCGACATCGGATCACCTCCTTTCGCTGTTTCACCTGGCGCAAGCATCGGATGAACCGATTCGAAAATCAAGGGTTTTGTTGACAGGATCACTCGGTTATTTGCACCTAACAATGGATATGGCCAACAAGAAAAACCCCCGGGCCTTGCGGTCCGGGGGGTCGAGGTTCCGAACTCTGGGTGGTTCGGTTAACCGTAGCGGTACGGCCGACCAGCCTTAGCCATGACCGCGTTGTATTCCTTGAAGATATTGACAACCTTCGCCTTGGTCTCGGACTCGGAGGCGATCTCATCCCAGAACTTCAATGCCGCCGCCTCGACCTGTGCCCATTCCTCGTCCGGGATCGAGGTCAGTTTCAGTTTCGTGCCCTTGGTGCGCAGATGGGCCTCACCGCCCCAGTACCACCACTGGCGATAGTAGTGCGAGCTGTCCATGGCCAACTGTAGCATGGTCTTCAGGTGATCGGGCAGTTCGTTCCAACGGTCCATGTTGGCGAAGAACGATCCGCACCATGCCCCCGAGATATTGTTGGTCAGGAAGTAGTCGGTAACGTCCGCCCAACCGACCGTGTAATCCTCGGTGATGCCGGACCAGGCGATGCCGTCGAGTTCGCCGGTCTGGACGGCGACCTCGATGTCTTCCCACGGCAAGGTCACCGGTACGACACCGAACTGGCTAAGGAAGCGGCCGGCCGTCGGGAAGGTGAAGACACGCTTGCCCTTGAGGTCGGCGAGGCTGTGGATAGGATCCTTGGTGTTGAAGTGACACGGATCCCAGGCGCCGGCCGAGATGTGTTTGACGCCGACCTTGGAGTACTCGGCGTCCCATATCTCCTTCAGACCGTACTGGTTGAACAACACCGGCACATCGAGCGAATAGCGGCTGGCGAAGGGGAAATAACCACCGAACACGGTGACTTCGGTCGGTGAGGCCATCGAGTCGTCGTCCGACTGCACGGCGTCGATGGTGCCTTTCTGCATGGCCCGGAACAGCTCGCCCGTCGGTACCAGCTGATCGGCGAAGTAGAGTTCAATCTCCATCTGCCCTTGCGCGGCCTTGTTGAAGGCGTCGATGGCCGGCTTGACCACGTGTTCGGCCAGGGCCGGACCGGCATAGGTCTGCAGGCGCCATTTGATCTTCGATTGGGCGTGTACGGCCGGAGCGGCCAGGGTCGATGCACCCACAACGCCGGCGGCGCCGGCAGCACCCAGCATCTTGCGTCTCGTTAGCATGTTACTCTCCTCTTTTTTCACCATTGTTCGATTCCCTAGTTTGTTTCATTGGCGGTAACGAGCCTTCTCCCGTGCTCTCCTTATTGTTTCCCTACTTGGCGTAGATGGTATCGGGCAGCCACAGCGCGATCTCCGGGAACGCCATGATCAAGGCGAGCGCGACGATCATCACGCAGACGAAAGGCCAGATCGAAGCGTAGATGTCGCGGAGGCTGACTTCTGGAGGCGCCATGGCGCGCATGAGAAACAGGTTGTAGCCGAATGGCGGTGTCATGTAGGCGACCTGCGTGGTGATCGTATAGAGCACCCCGTACCAGATCAGGTCGAAGCCGAGGACCTTGACGAGCGGCACATAGAGTGGCGCCACGATGACCAGCATGGCGGTGTCGTCGAGAAAGGTGCCCATCAACAGGAACGACAACTGCATCAGGATCAGGATGACCCAGGGATTCAGGCCCAATTGTTCGGTGAACAGGTTGTCGATGGCGCGCACCGCACCGAGCCCGTCGAAGACGGCGCCGAAGCCCATGGCGGCCAGGATGATCCACATGAACATACAGGACACCACGAGGGTCTGGCGCACGGACGTCTCGAAGACCCGCTTCGTCATCCGCCCCTTTAAGACAGCGGCCAGGAAGGCGGCCAGCGCGCCTATGGCGGAGCTCTCGACGAGGCTCGTCCAACCGTTGACGAAGGGCACCATCATCACCGCGAAAATTATGATCGGCAGCAGGCCGGCCTGCAGCAGGCGGAGTTTCTCGCCCATGGGCACGTTGCGCTCTTCCTTGCTGAGCGCCGGCCCCAGTTTCGGTTGTAGGCGGCAGCGGATGGCGATGTAGATAATGAACAGCCCGGCCATCATCAAGCCCGGGAACACGCCGGCCAGCCATAACTGGCCGACGGGCTGCCGGGCGATCATCGCGTAGAGCACGAGCACGACCGAAGGCGGCACCAGGATGCCCAGGGACGAACCGGCTTGTATGACGCCGGTGACCATGCGTTTGTCGTAGTTCCGGCGCAGCAGTTCAGGCAATGCGATGGTGGCGCCGATGGCCATACCGGCGACCGAAAGCCCGTTCATGGCGGAAATCAGGACCATCAGGCAGATCGTACCGATGGCCAGCCCGCCGTTCACCGGCCCCATCCAGACATGGAACATTTTGTAAAGGTCGTCGGCGATCTTCGATTCGGAGAGTACGTAGCCCATGAAGATGAACATCGGCAGGGTCAGCAGCGGATACCATTTCATCAGCTTCATGGCGGCCGAGAAGGGGATGTCGGAACCACCGGCACCCCACAGCGTCAATGCCGCTACCGATGCCACCGCGCCGATGACGCCGAAGACGCGCTGACCGGTCATCAGCATCAGCATCATCGACGAGAACATCAGGATGGCGATCAGTTCGTGCGACATCAGAGCGCCTCCCGGTGCTCGCGGATGCGCGCGATGTCCTTGAAGAACTCGGCGATCGCCTGCAGCAGCATGAGGAAGAAGCCGACACCCGTGATCACCTTGATCGGCCACAGGACCGGCCGCCAAGCGGTCGGGCTGCGCTCGTTGTATTTGAACGAATAGGTGGTGCTGTCGATGGCGCCGTAGACCAGGACCCCAAGGTAGAAAATCAGGAACACCACGGTGAAGGCGTCGATCCAGGCTTTCGTCTTGGGTGACCAGCCGCCGTAGAAGAGGTCCATGCGCACGTGCGCCCCCAATTGCATGGAGTAGGGGCCGCCGAGGATGTAATAGGCAACCATGATGAACTGGGCGACTTCCAGGGTCCACAAGGACGGCAGGAAGAAGGTCTTCGAGATCGATGACCAGAGGAGCACCGCGAACATGGCGAAGATGCCGTACATCATGAACCGCCCGATGCGGTAGTTGATGGCTTCGACGACACGGACATAGGCCCGGATCGAGCCCGGCATTCCGTCCATGTTCGGTGTCCGGTCCATCTTAGGCCGTCTCCACCTGGTCGTTTGCCAATTCCGTCGACGTCTTCTGCCTAGCCGTTTCGCCCGCCTTTGCTGGGGTGTTCAACAGAGTACCGAGAGCGCCGTCGAGATAGGTAGCGAGACGTTCGGCCATGGCCTTTTGGTCCGCCGGACCGGCGATCAAATCGCTGCGAATCTCCACCATGACATTCAACAACCCGCGGCGGAGTGCATGTTCGACGAGCGTATGGGTGACGCCGTCGGACGGCCCGTAGGGTTGGTTACGGCGAACGTCGAGATCGCCGTCCTCGGCGAACCGTTCGAGAAGCGCTTCGGCAAGGCGCGTATCTTCGTCGTGCAGTATGCCGATGTCGAAGTCCCTCCGGGTGCCCTCATAAACGGGGACGAAGGAGTGGACGGTGACGAGGACAGGATGGCTTCCCCCGTTGATGCGTTGGTCGAGGCAGGCCGATATGGCGTCTCGAAACGGCGCGTAAAAGAGCTCCGCCGCGACCGGCGTTCGGCTTCCGACAAACCCTGGTTCCCCGGGATTTCATGGTCCTCGCTCTTCTCGAGGATCGCATCCGCCGACGCCGGATCGCGGTTACAATCGAAAACCAGCCGTGATACCCGGTGAGAGAAGAGCGGCGCGTCGAGAGCGGCCGACATTACGGTCGCCACCGGTAGAGCGCCGGGATCCCAGGCGACGTGACTTTCCCGGGCATCCGGGCTCAGTCCCAGCGCGTCGAAATGACCGGGAATGAAATTCGACGCATGTTCGCAAACCAGGATAACGTCGCCGGCACCCGTGGCGTTCGTAACGTCGACGACACCGGCTCCGGCAGACTGGCCGTCCGCCACGCGATCGCTCACTGTCAACGGCGTTCCCCCCCACCTCTTATGGATACATCTTTTCAAAAGCGGGACGGAAACCAAGGGAAATTCTGAAAATTTCTCTTCTAATCTAACGCCTATGGTTATTTTTCTTCATTCATGTTTAATATCCTGGTTCCACATCGATGTTGGGGGAGGCCATCGGTTATGGAAACGGCGCCGTATCTCACCGTTGCCGAACGCATTCGCGACAAGTTCGACAGCTTGACCCGGGCCGAACGGCAACTGGCCAACGCCATGCTGGAAAACTATCCGGTGTCCGGGTTGGGCAGCATCACGGCGGTCGCCGAGGCATCGGGCGTGTCGACGCCGACGGTGGCGCGAATGGCCAAGAAGCTGGGCTTCGGCGGTTTCCCCGAACTGCAGGCGACGCTGCGCACGGAACTGGAAGCGACCATTTCCAATCCCATCGCCAAACACGACCACTGGGCCGAGAGCGCCCCCGATACCCATATCCTCAACCGTTTCGCCGGCGCGGTCATGGAGAACATGCGCCAGACCCTGCGCCAGATCGACCCTGAGACCTTCAACGCCGTCGCCCAGCTGCTCTCCGACCAGGACCGCGCCGTGCACGTCGTCGGCGGTCGCATCACACGTTCGCTGGCCGACTATTTCTTTACCCACATGCAGGTGATCCGACGCCGCGTCACTCAGGTCGCGTCCAACTCCAATACCTGGCCCCATTATGTCCTCAACATGGAGGAGGGCGACGTCCTGGTCGCCTTCGACATCCGCCGCTACGAACGCGACATCCTTCGCCTCGCCGACATGGCGACGGCGAAAGGCGTGACCCTGGTTCTCTTCACCGACCAGTGGGGATCACCGGCGGCCAAACATGCGACGCATAGTTTCCACTCGCGGATCGAGGCACCGTCGGCTTGGGACTCGTCGGTCGTTATTCTGTTCATCGTCGAGGCGATGATCGCTGCCGTGCAGACGGCAACCTGGGACGAGACCAGGGATCGCATGAAGACGCTCGAGGAGTTGTTCGACCAGACGCGGATGTTCCGGAAATTCGTGTAGGCCGCGTTTCCGACGGTGCCTCTAGCGCAGATCCCGGATCACCGCCCTCGCCGCATTGCGACCCGGGATGCCGGAGACGCCGCCGCCGGGGGGCGAGCCAGAACCGCAGACGTAAAGGCCTTTGACGGGTGAGCGGTGATCGGCGTAGCCCGGAGCCGGGCGCAGGGAATAGATTTGGTCCAAATGCAGCGCCCCGTGGAAGATGTAGCCGCCGGTCATACCGAGCGTCCGTTCGATGTCCTGCGGCGAGTTGACCTGGCGGGCGACGATGGATGTCTTGAAGTTGGGGGCCAGCGCATCGACGGTGTCGATGATCAGGTCGGCGACTTCGTCGCGCACCTCGTCCCAGGATCGTCCGTCCGGCAGGTCCGGGTTGAAGTGCTGGCAGAAGAGGCTGGCGACGTGCCGGCCTTCGGGGGCAAGGGTGTCGTCGAGCGTGCTCGGAATGCACATGGAAATCACCGGCTGGCGCGCCCAACCGTAAAACCGCGCATCGTCGTAGGCCCGCTGCAGGTAATCGAGGGACGGACAGATGTTGATGGTGCCGTTGAGCAGGCTTGCCGGGTCTTCCGTGTCCTTGAGGCAGGAAAACGCCGGCAACTCGGCGAGAGCGACGTTCATGCGGAAGGTACCGGAAGCCGAACGCCAATTCCGCATGCGCCGGGCGAAATCACCAGGCAACAAGGCCGGATCCAGCAATTCGGTGAAAAGCAGTTTGGGATTGAGGCTGCTGGCGATGCTGCGGCCCTTGATCACACGGCCATCACGGAGGGCGACGCCGGTGACACGGCCTGTCTCGGTCAGCACCTCGGCGACGGGGGCATCGGTTTCGATGTCGGCGCCGCGCTCGGCGGCAGAGGCTGCCATGGCTTTCGTAATCGCACCCATGCCGCCGACGGCGTGGCCCCAGGTACCGATATTGCCGTTGGTCTCGCCGAACAGATGATGCAGGAGCACGTAGGCCGATCCCGCCTGGTAGGGTCCGACGAAGTTCCCGATGGCCCCTTCGTAGCCGAAGTCGCCCTTGATCGCGTCGCTTTCGAACCATTCGTTGAGGTAATCACCAATGGACATGGTCATCAGTTTGGCGAGTTCTGCTTGAATGTCCGGTGCCAGCTTGCGGAGTCGGTTGCCCGTGGATAGGACGGTCAAGAAGTCGCGAAGGCCGCCGCCGAGATTGGGCGGCGGATCGAAGACCAGCGACCGCAGCGCCCGCCCGGCCTTCGTAAGCCGCCGGTCAAACTCACCGTAGGTTTCCGAGTCCGCTTTCGAGAAGCGTGCCAATTCGCTGGCAACTTGGTTCGGGTCGCGGCTGATCGCTAGGTAGCCGCCGTCCGGGAGTGCGTTGAAATGCCCGGCCGTCCGTTCGACGATGATGAGCCCGTGCCGTTTCAGTTCGAGGTCATCGATGATTGACGGATGCAATAGGCTGACCACGTAGGAGAACACGGAGTTGCGGAAACCCGGATGGAATTCTTCGGTGATCGCCGCTCCACCGACGACGGAACCCGCTTCGAGGACTTTCACCGAAAAACCGGCACCCGCCAGGTATCCGGCACAAACGAGGCCGTTGTGCCCGGCACCGATGATTATGACGTCGAAACCCTGCTCTCCCATGGCCGGTTTCTGTTAGCACGGGTGAGCGCCGAGCGCCATTCATCCGGGGTACCGGACACAGATCCATGCCACAATATGGGCACAATCTTTACGAGAATTATAAGTCGTAACTATCTGACCTTGGAAAATGCGCTCAATGGAAAGCGATCGATCGCATGGGAACGGTCCGTGTAATTGCACATGACCATAACAACTGATCGTGCTGGCGCCCCCCAGCCGCGCACGGGTGACAACGATCGGGAAGGAACAGGAACGATGCCCTATGGACCGCGCGGAGAATACGTGACCACGCAGAAAATCATCCGTCTCAGGGATTTGATTATGCAGATGCCTACGTGACGCGGCCGCCTTATCAACGAAAACGGGTTTGGAGCCGCAAGAAGAAGCAAGCGCTCCTGGATAGTCTACTGAGACGCTACTACGTACCGCGCTTGGTTCTCCGCCAGGTGCGCTTGAGCGAGACGCGGACCGTCGACGAGGTTATCGACGGCCAGCAGCGAATATCCACCTTGCAGGGGTTTTTCTCCGGCGAGTTTGCCTTGCCCAAGTCCTTGTCCGATCTGGGTTCGGGGCTTGCCGGAAAACACTACCGGGATCTGGATGTCGATGTCAGGAAGTACGTCGACCAGTTGGAACTCCAGGCCGACCGTATCCTCAACATCGAGGACCGCAATTCCGCCCACAACCAGCGCGTGGCCACCGAGATATTCTGGCGCCTGCAACAAGGGGAATCGCTCAATACGATGGAGGTCGCGCATGCTCGCCTGGCATCAAGGACCCGCAACTTTCTGGTCAAATACGCGGACGATGCCTCCTTCGACTACGAGTGCTATCGGCCGGTCGACCGCAATCCGCACAAGCATCCGTTCTTCGCGCTCATCAATCGCGGAAACGACCGAATGGAACATCTGGCGCTACTCGCCCGAATGCTGTTGATCGAAATCGAAGGAGGATACGCCGAACTGAAGGACACGGCGATCCAGGAACTGGTCGAAAAGAACCAGACCGATAACGGCATCGGCGACGAGAGTTATGAAACCGAAACGGCGGCCCGTGCCGTAATCCGCAACCTCGGTCTGTTCCACGATGTGTTTTCCAGTGAGCATAGTGATGCACCGGGCGAACGGGTCCGGGAACTCAATCGGGAATACGTGATCCTGTCCTTCTATTTGTTGATCCGTCATATCGGCCTCTATTACGTTTTTGACGAAAAGGTGATGCGTTTCATGCGGCGCTTTTTCGACGATTTTCACCGGCGTTGGCGCTTGGGAATCGTCGATGATCTGGACATCGCGCGGTTTAGCGAGAATTCGCAGCAGGACAGTGCCAGCTTACGCGAGCGCGACATCATCCTCCGCCACGAATTCTTCCGGTTCCTGGCGGACCACGGTGACAGTCTCGTCGCCAAGGACGGCAAGCGCCGCTTCAATGAGGCCGAGAGGATCGAGATCTACCGCCGTGACCAGGGCCTTTGCCAAGACTGCCTCGCCGACGGCATTCGCTGCACGGCTTGGTCGGCGTCGCTTTAACGGCGCCGGGCCGTAGTCAATCCTTGGCATAGGGGTTGTCGCCTTTTCGCGTATGCAGCCGGATCGGAACACCTTCCAGGCCGAAATCCTCACGAAGGCCGTTGATCAGGTAGCGTGCATAGCTCTCGGGCAGCTTGTCGGCCCTTTGTGAAAAAAGGACGAACGTCGGCGGGCGAGACTTGGCCTGTGTCATGTAGCGTAGACGAATTCGCCGGCCTCGGACGACCGGTGGCGGATGGGCTTCGGTCATCGCCTGCAGCCAGCGGTTCAGTGCACCGGTGGCAATCCTGCTGTTCCAATAATCGTAAGCCTCAAGGACCGTCGGCATCAGCTTCTTAATGCCGTGACCGGTCTTTGCCGAACAGGTGAATACGGGCACGCCGCGGACCTGCGGCAGAGAGGTTTCGAGGCGATCCTCGACACGTTGCATGACGGACCTGCGGTCCGCCGCGTTGTCCCATTTGTTGACCGCGATGACCAGGGCCCGGCCCTCCTCGATGACGTGGCGCGCGATGGTCAGGTCCTGCTTGTCGAACGGTGCCTCGGCATCGAGGACGAGGACGACGACCTCGGCATATCGGATGGTGCGCAGCGTATCGCCGACCGACAGACTCTCCAGTTTTTCGCGAATTCGCGCCTTGCGCCTCATGCCGGCGGTGTCGACCAACCGGATGGTGCGCCCCTCGTAGGTCCAGGATACGGCGATGGCATCGCGCGTGATGCCGGCCTCGGGCCCGGTCAGCAGACGGTCTTCGCCGACAAGAAGGTTGATGATCGACGATTTTCCGACATTAGGCCGGCCGACGATGGCGAGTTTCAGGGACCCGTCATCCGCTTCCTCTCCGTCCCCTGGTAGACCAGACTCACCGTCCACGGCCGACTCCATCTCCTCCGAATCGGAAGCGGCAGCAAAAGGCAATAGGGCGTCATAAAGACCACCAATACCCTCGCCGTGTTCGGCCGAGAGCGCGATGGGATCGCCGAGACCGAGGGCGTAGGAGTCCAGTAGGCCGGTCGTACCGGCCCCGCCTTCACATTTGTTGACAACGAGAAGTGTCGGGGTGTCGACGGCTCGTAGCCAGTCGGCGAAATGTTCATCCAGGGGAGTGAGGCCGGCTCGTCCGTCGATCAGGAACAGCGCGACGTCGGCATCCTCGAGGGCGCGTTCCGTCTGGCGCCGCATGCGGCCCTCGAGGCTATCGTCGAAGGCTTCCTCGAGCCCCGCCGTATCGATCAGATAGAACTCGAGATCGAAGATACGGCCCTCGCCCTCGCGGCGGTCCCGGGTGACGCCCGGTGTGTCGTCGACCAGTGCATGCCGGGTTCCCGTCAGGCGATTGAATAGGGTCGATTTTCCGACGTTGGGGCGGCCGATGACGGCGACGGTAAAAGGCATGTCAGACCTAGGTCGATAGTCCGGCCGCGGACGTTATCCGGCCAGTCGGGAAACGGTGATTAGCGGTAGGCGACCAACTCGGCATCGTCGGCCAGGAAGAAGACGCTGCCGTCGGCGACCACCGGTGGAATGGATACGCCGTCGGGCATGTCAACAGACCCAAGAATCTTCCCGCTATACGGAGATATGGCGAGAGCCTGGCCGTTCGATCCGGCGATGACCAGACGGTCGCTGGCCAGGATCGGGCCGGTCCAGATGATTGGATCTTCCAGGTCCTCCGGATCTTCGTACCGTGGCAATGCCGTCACCCAATGAATACGGCCATCCTTGCGCGACAGGCCCGCGACTTCAGCTTCGTTCGTGAGGATGAACACGTAATCCCCGGCGACCCACGGGCTTTCCAGTCCGCCGATATCGCGGTCCCAGATCCGTTTTCCGGTAGCAAGATCGATGGCGGCGATCTGGCCGCCGTGGCTCATGGCGATGACCACGCCTCGGTCGATGATCGGCCGGCCACGGATGTGGGCGAGCGTCGAAATGACGTCTGTGCGCCGGATCGCGGTAAGGGAGTCCTCCCAGATGACACGCCCGGTGTCGACCTTGAGTGCCACCAGTTGTCCGGACGAGTAGGGAACGATGACGGTCCCGCGGTCGACGGCCGGGCTGGCGCCGCCCAGGACGCTGGCGGTCTCCGGGATGCCCGAATGGTCCCACAATTGCTCGCCGGTCTCGGCGTTGAGGGCCAGAAGGCGGTTGTCGACGGTGACGGCGAAAACGCGGCCGCCGCGGGCGGTCGGTGCCGAGCGCATCGGAGCCCCGGCCGGAGTGCGCCAAATTTCGGCGCCGGATTTCGCGTCCAGAGCCACGATTTGCGCAAAACCGGTCGTCGCGAACAACCGCCCCTCATCGAAGGCTAAACCTCCACTGATGTGGCCGTCGTCGTCGAAGTCGGGTGTCAGATCGACCTCCCAGATCCGCCCGCCGGTTTTGGCGTCGAAAGCGGAAACGGTCGCTTCGGCGTCGATGGCGTAGACGACGCCGCCGGCGATCACTGGCTCGCCGCTGAGCCGTTCCTCATCGCTTGTACCGGTGCCGATATCGACCGACCAGACCCGATCCAATGCATCACGGACGGCGATATGGTGCATGGCGTGGTTGGGGAAGCCACCGGATTGAGGCCACTCCGCATTGGGTGACGGTGCCGGAAGCAGGATGGGTTGGTCAGCCAGCGAGGCGTCCGCGGTAAGGGACCGTTCGTGCCTGAGAACGGCAATCCTTTCACCGGGGAGAGGCGGTTCTTTCTCCTCTTCGAAGATGCTGCACGCGGACAACGCGATGCCGGTAATCAGCAAGGGAATGAGTTTATTCATAGCCAATTGAGTCCCGCCCCATCGTGGTGAAATCACCATAACCTATTGGCCGGCAATGGTTAACATTTCGCGAGCACGCTGCTGGATGCCACGGGGCGCGGTGGTATCAGCAACGATCTTCTCGAACATTTCGCGGGCTTTTCCCTTATCGCCGCTCCGCAAGGCATCCAACGCGACGATTTCCGCGGCACTATGGCGCCACGGTCCCGCGCCCGACGCCAAATCGGCGGCGCGTTTGAGCAGGACGTCGGAGCCGTCCGACAGTTCCAGTTCTCGCGATGCACCGACGAGGACCGCGATATCACGGTAATGGCTGGAAACACTGTCATCCGCGGCGATTTCACGGAACGTGGTGAGGGCCGTTTGCAGATCGCCGTTTTCGATATGAAGGGCGGCTTCATTGAACCGCGCGAGGAGCGCGTAACCGGCCGCCGAGTCGGCGGCGATGACACGAAAGGCAGACAACGCCTCTTGCGTCTTGCCGTCAGCCAGCAATACCTGAGCCGCAGCGAACTGTTCACCCTGTTCGAACCGCGTGTTCCGATCGTAGGCCTGCCATGCCTGATATCCACCGACGCTGGCAACCACGGCGATGACGGCTCCGACGATGTAGTTTCCGTATTGTTTCCAGATTTGCTCCGCCTTTTCCTGGCGAAGTTCATCGTCAATTTCCTGGATAAAGGCGTCCGTTTCGTCGGCCACGCGATACTCTCCAATCAAATACAGGACCGGCCGGCGGACCCGGCCGCTTTCCGGTTATGTTTAGTGTCGGCTACTGGGAAGCGCGCCCCCCAGTAAGCGGCAGCATAAAATACTTCCCAAAACCCCGAAACGCAATTACGCGGGGCCCCACTCACGCAGCGTCTGGGCGCCACTTGATAGAGCATCCCATGGATGCGGTCTGCTCGCTCGGCCCCTTACCCGTGGCCGCAACTTGTTTCATGGCTTCCAATAGTTCACGTCGGGCGCCATCGGGTGCCGGATTACGACCCGATTCATCGAGCCGGCCTCTGTATTGCAGTTCGAGGTCGGCGTTGAACCCGAAAAAGTCGGGTGTGCAGACCGCGTCGTACGCACGTGCAATGTCCTGCGTTTCATCGATCACGTAGGGGAACGTAAAGCCATGCGTTTCGGCGAACAGCTTCATGTTTTCGAAGGAATCCTCGCTGTTGTACTCGGGGTCGTTCGACATGATCGCGATAACCCCGATTCCCGCCGCCTGCAGTTTTTTGACATCGGCGACGAGGCGTTCGGCGATGGCCTTCACATAGGGGCAATGGTTGCAGATAAACATGACGAGCGTGCCGTTTTCGCCGCTGACGTCACCAATTGTATAACGCCTGCCGTCGATACCCGTCAGGTCGAAATCTACGGCCTTCCAGCCGAAATCGCAGATCGGAGTTGAAACCGCCATAACTGACCCATTTTCGATTGTTGATGCGAAGGGCCCTTGTAGCACCTTGCAACCGTCGGTGAAACCGTACAGGCATAGGAAAATACCTGTTCTCAATTTACCGGGCGTTAACCGTCGTCGGTCAGAATGATCTATAATGATGGCGGCCTCCCGAGAGGCACGGACCGATGCCGCCGGAGGATGGGTTGATTGTGATGCGGACCATTGGCTTGATTGCAGGAATGTTGGTATTGGCTGGATGTGCGCCGCCACTCGGCTCGGCAGCCTTGCCAGGATTGGCGCAATTCGACGTGGCGACGGTCATAGCTTCGGACAAAACCATGCTCGATCACCTGGTGTCGGCATCCAGTGGCAAAAACTGTTCTTCGGTCCGTATCGAAAAAGGGCTTCACTACTGCGAGGAGGACGAACCCCAAGCGGTGAAGCGGAACCTCTACTGTTACCCGTCGCTCGGCCGCGTGACCTGCTACGACCGTCCCGACCCCTATCGCAACAACCACCAGCGATTGGGCGAGAACGAACACAACTTGATCAAACCCAGGCCGGTCAACGCTCCGTGACCATTGAGTAGACCGCTCGCCGATGCGGCTCACCCTATTTATCCTTGCTGTTGTCATGCTGACCCTGTCGGGGTTGGCGGCCCATATCTTTTTCGGCGAAAAGGGTGCCGATCCCGAACGGGTGGAAATGCTTGCCCACCTGCGGAAGATCGAGGCCGGCGTGGAGGCGGCGAACAGCGGTCATCCGAACGACCAGTTCCGGCTCGCTGGTCTTTACCGGTATGGGCCGGAGAAAACACGAAACTACCGCAATGCATTGCAACTCTTTCGAAAAGCGGCGGAGCAAGGGCACATCCGCGCCCAGTATGAGCTCGGATCCATGTACGCCGCGGGATTGGGCACGAGTTTTTACCGGGCCGCCGAGTGGTTTCTGCTGTCGGCCGATATCGTTGATAAACTCGTCCGAAAGAGTGTTTTGGGCGTCCGCTTCTATTAAGAGCGGACGTTTATTCGCCGCCACTGGCAGATGCTGCGGCGGTTTTTGGCTTTGGTTGGCGGTTTCGCTG
>Ga0209561_1000071_pt1:5000-33732 | contig 33732 bp, 31 predicted proteins | sample WorMettrBAHAMAS2_FD_187393 | JGI IMG/M metagenome (GOLD analysis project Ga0209561, IMG submission 187393) | Marine gutless worms symbiont microbial communities from Max Planck institute for Marine Microbiology, Germany - Inanidrilus... | ecosystem: Host-associated > Annelida >... | reverse complement strand
CCGTCAGGTCGCTCGGATAGCGACCACCCTTGCGGTCGTAAAGCGCGCGGTTCTCGACTGTCCACATCGGGCATCCCTCCACAAAAATCAGAAGATGCCCTCTTCAATCATGACCTATTCTAAAAAAACCGTTAACTTGCCGGACAGACACTGAGCACGGCGCCGCCCGCTCGCCGGCTGAAATCTCTTCCGTGCCAAGGGCATCGGCGAGTCGCGCTGTGGCACTGCCGGGGCGGAGCGGTTTTGGCTGTGCATGATGCGGCGCCCAGCCGGTGAGATAGACGATCTGAAAAGTCGCAGGCACGCGGCCCTCCGCATCGCCGAACTGCGTGCGATAGCGGTTCACCGCGTCCATCAGCGTCGCCCGACGCAATCCCCTTTTTCGCCTCTCAAGCACCGCGTTGGTCTCCCCCATGCCCCGAAGGTCGGCCATCAGGCGGAACGGATCGGCGTACGAAACGGTGATCGTCTCGGTGTCGATCACCGGCAGCGTGAATCCCGCACGCTGCATCAGGTCGCCCGCATCGCGGACGTCGGCGAAAGGCGAGACCCGGGGGCTGAGACTGCCGTCCACCGCCATTTCGGCCTCGGCCAGGGAGGACCGAAGCTCCTTCAAGGTCTCTCCGCCGAGCATAGCGGCCAGAAAGAGGCCGTCGGGTTTCAGGGCTTGGCGAAGCTGAACCAGGGCGCCGGGAAGATCGTTGACCCAATGCAGGCTGAGCAGGCTGAGGACGAGATCGAAACTCTCTGGCGCGAAGGGAAGGGCCTCTTCATCGCACGCTGCGGCGGCGCCGGATGTTTGGGCGGCCATCTGCGGTGACAGGTCGGCGTGCACCAGCCAGCCGATCGCGCCACGGCCATCCAGCAACCGGCCCAGTTGGCCGCCGTGGCAGCCGAGATCGAGGGCCCGGTCGAAGCTGCGTTTGACGTCATCCAGGCGGTCGGCAAGGCGCTCGCCGACCTCACGCAACAGAAAGTCATGCTCGCTGAGGGCTGCCGCAGCGCGGTCGCGGTGATGGCGCACGGCACGCCTGTCGAATACCATCATCGCGTCGGTCACGTCTCGGCCCTTGAACCGGAATCTTGCCACGGTGGGCGTTGTCGCCCTTCCGCGTATATGGCATAGCGGGACGAGGGATCAAAGGAGGTGTGATGACCCGCCCTCAGCCGATTTCGCCGGCAGTCGCGACTGGTTCCGCCGGGGATGGCATGCGGCAGTTTATCCGCCGCGTGCTGGATGTTCTTCTGCCGCCGCAGTGCCTGAACTGCGGGACCCTGGTCGATATCCCCGGGAGTCTCTGTGCGGTCTGCTGGAACGACGCCCGATTCATCGATCACCCGTTGTGCGTTCGTTGTGGCCTGCCGTTCGAATACGATGTCGGTCCGGGCGCCATTTGCGGCGACTGCGCGCGCCAGCCGCCCGCCTTCGGGCGCGCTCGCGCGGCGATGGTCTACGACGCGGTCGGGCGCAGCCTCGTGCTCGCGTTCAAGCATGGCGACCGAACCGACGCCGCGCCCCCGTTCGGCCAGTGGATGGTCCGCGCCGGAAGCGATGTCGTCGCCGACGCTGAGGTCATCGTACCGGTGCCGCTGCATTGGACGCGGCTCTTTGCCCGCCGCTACAACCAGGCGGCCCTGCTCGCCCGGTCGGTGGGCCAGCAAACCGGACTGGCCGTGGCCGCCGACCTGCTGGTCCGCTGCCGCCGGACACCGACGCTCGGAGGCCTGGGACCGTCCGCGCGCCGCCGCCGACTCGTCGGCGCGATCCGGGTTCGGAACGGACGCGAGCATCTCATCGCCGGGCGCCGGTTGCTGTTGATCGACGATGTTTACACGACCGGCGCCACCGTTTCGGCCTGCGCCCGGGCCCTCCGTCGCGCCGGCGCCGCGGGCGTCGACGTTCTCACGCTGACCCGGGTCGTTCGAACTGGGGCGTAGCGCCGTTTGCATTCGATGCTTCCGCCCTATATCAGGATCCGCCCTATATCAGGAACAGCCGAAGAGAACGCGAGGGAGGGTGTCCGTGGCCGAGGTCGAGATCTACACCACTCCGTTCTGCCCCTATTGCCATCGGGCCAAGGCGCTGTTGCAGAACAAGGGCGTTCCGTTCACGGAAATCGACGTGATGATGTCGCCAGGAAAGCGCGCCGAGATGCACGAGCGCGCCGGCGGCGGTAACACCGTTCCGCAGATCTTCATCGACGGCCGCCATGTCGGCGGTTCCGACGAGCTGGTCGATCTCGATCTCGACGGTCGGCTCGACGGCCTGCTTGCCGGCGACGGTTGACGGAGGGGCGATGACCCAGCCGTTTACTGTCGCCTGCGTACAGACGAACTCGGCGCGGGATATCGAACCGAATATCGATTCGGTGACCCCGCTCGTGCGAGCGGCGCGGGCCGCGGGTGCCGACTTCATCCTGCTGCCCGAAAACGTCTCGATGCTGGAGCCTTCGAGCCGGCAGCAGCGCGAGAAGGCAGTGCCCGAGGACGATCATCCGGCACTGGCGGCATTTTGCGAGCTTGCCCGCGACACCGGCGCGTGGCTGCTCGTCGGCTCGCTGTCGATCCGCGCCGGCGACGGCAAGGTTGCCAATCGGTCGATGCTGATCGACGCGACTGGCGAGGTGGCCGCCCGCTACGACAAGATCCACCTGTTCGACGTTAACCTGGGCAACGGCGAACACTACCGTGAGTCCAAGACCATCGAGCCGGGAGACCGGGCGGTCGTTGTCGATACACCTTGGGGCCGGCTCGGGATGAGCGTCTGCTACGACCTGCGATTTCCCCATCTCTACCGAGAGCTGGCCAAACGCGGGGCCGACTTCCTGTCGATCCCCGCCGCGTTCACGCGCACCACGGGGCGCGCCCATTGGCACGTGCTGCAGAGAGCGCGGGCAATCGAGACCGGCTGCTATGTGTTTGCGCCGGCCCAGTGCGGGGTCCATGCCGAAGGCCGCGAAACCTTCGGCCATTCCCTGATCGTCGATCCCTGGGGCACCATTCTCGCCGATGGCGGCGAAGACGTGGGGTTCGTCCTTGCCGAGGTCGATCCGGCCGAAGTCGCCGCGGCACGAAGAAAGATCCCCGCGCTTGAGCACGATCGGTCCTTCAAATAGAGGATCGCGCTAGCCGGTTGGCAGCGGGCGCGGCTCCGGTTCGCCGTCCTTGCGTGCCGACGGCGACATCTCTTTCACCGCACAGATCCGCTGCTTGACGCCGGGAATGGGAGCGTTTTCGACGATCCCATGTTCGTAAGCGATGACATGGAGGCAGCCGCCGACGGCCTCGAGAAGTTCGCCGGCCCGCAGCAGGTGATCCGGATTGCGCGGCCGACTGAAGCGCTCGTTTCCCCGTGCAAACGTGTCGTACAGGAACACGCCGCCGGCTTCGATGGCCTCGGTCAGCATCGGAAAGAGGGGCCGGTGCAGGTAGTTGACGACAACAACCGCGGCAAAGGTCCGGCCCGCCAGCGGCCACGGCGAGCCATCTTCAAGGTCGGCGGCAATGACCTCGACCGTGTCACCGGCGAGTACTTTTGCCGCATCCACGTCCCGATCGACCAGGACGACGGGATGGCCGCGGTCGAGAAAATACCGGCCATGGCGCCCCCCCCCGCAGGCGAGGTCGAGGACGGTCCCACCGGGGCGGACCAGTGGCGCGAACCGCGTGATCCAGGGAGATGGCCGTGTCTCGCGGAGATGCGCGGCGCGGACCGGGTCGTCGCAACGATTGTCCATTTCTTAACCCGCCCTCGTGTAGCGTTGTCGCTCGGGCCAACGAACCAGTGTATGATCTTCTGTTGAAGGTCGCGACGCCAGTGGGCGTGCGGCGGCAGAACGGTTTTCGAAGGGTCGCATGATCGTCTTTCAGTTCATCTGCGCGGCGGAACATCGCTTTGATGCCTGGTTCCGAGACGGCGCCACCTTCGATCGCCTAAGTGCGGCCGATGGGGTCGAATGCCCGTTCTGCGGCAGCACGCAGGTCGCCAAGGCTCCCATGGCCCCCCACATTGCTCGAACCAGCGTCCGCGAGAATGATCCTGAGCGCCGCGCCCGCGAGCTTGCCGGTGAGATCCTGGAGGCCATGGAGGCCGTCCGTCAGCGGGTCGAGGAAACCTGTGACGACGTCGGCGATGCGTTCCCGGAAGAGGCGCGCAGAATCCACTACGGCGAGGTCGAAAAACGGGGCATCTATGGCGAGGCCAGCGACGAGGAGGCCGCCGCGCTCGATGAAGAGGGCATTGAGGTCGCACGGCTGCCGTTCGTCCGCCGCCGCCACCAATAGCAACCCACCGGGTTCAGCCTTTCACCGCGTAGACGAGATAGTTCACGTCCAGGTCGCGTGAGAGCGACCAGTCGCCGGTGAGCGGATTAAACGACATCCCTGAGATGTCGATCGTCTCGATGCCGTGGCGGCGGAGGCCTCGCGCCAGTTCGGACGGCCGGACGAAGCGGCGCCAGTCATGGGTACCCGCAGGGAGCCACCGGAGCACGTACTCCGCCCCGATCTTGGCCATTGCCAGCGACTTTAGTGTCCGGTTGAGCGTTGCCAGGATCATCGCCCCGCCCGGGCGAAGCAGTGCAGCGCTGGCAGAGAGGAAAGCATCGGCGTCGGTGACGTGCTCAACCACTTCCATGTTCACCACAACGTCGAACCGCCGTCCGGCGTCGATGAGGTCTTCCGGCGCCGCGCACCGGTAATCGATCTCGAGGCCGACGCCTTCGGCGTGAAGCGATGCCACACCGATGCTGCGCGCGGAGGCATCGATTCCGGTAACGTTCGCGCCGAGCCGGGTCAGAGGTTCGGCCACCAATCCCCCGCCGCAGCCGATATCGAGGACCATGAGCCCATCGAGGGCGCGGTCTCCGAGCGGATCGCGGTCAAAATGCCGGGCAAGATGGTCACGGATAAACGCGATACGGATCGGGTTCAGACGGTGGAGGGGACGAAAATCGCCATCCGGGTCCCACCACGCCTCGGCAATGGCGGAAAAGCGGGCGACTTCGTCCGCAGAGGCCGTCGATGGCGATGACGGTCGTTGCCTTGCTCGCGTCTGCTGTCGTGCCATGAGGGCTCCGATGGCTCGGCTGGGCGGTCTTGCCTTCACCGTTGATTGTGAGTATGTAGGACCCGTCCGCTCCGCCGCAACAGGCTCTGCGCGGAACCCCAACAGCCAGACCTCAGCCATCCCGTTGAACGGCCTCGGGGACGTGGCGTTCGGATCGGCGGGCGTGGGCGCGCGACGAGGGAATGGAAGCAATGTCCCGTTTGGTGCAGAAGTTCGGCGGCACATCAGTGGCCGATTGCGACCGAATCAAGGCGGTGGCCGAGAAGGTCAAGCGGGCGGTCGACGGTGGCAACGAGGTCGTCGTCACGGTTTCGGCGATGGCCGGCGTGACCAACCAGCTCGTCGACACGGTGGGCGAGATGAGCAGCCTGCACGACGCTCGGGAATACGACACGGTCGTCTCTACCGGCGAGCAGGTCACGGCGGGCCTTCTGGCCATTGCCCTCCAGAAACTCGGCGTGCCGGCTCGGAGTTGGTTGGGATGGCAGATTCCCATCTGCACGAACGACGCCCATGGGCGCGCGCGGATCGAAGCGATCGAGACAGATGAACTCACGCAGCGTCTCGGACGGGGCGAAGTCGCCGTGGTCGGCGGGTTTCAGGGTCTGGGTCCGGACAATCGCATTACCACCCTCGGTCGAGGGGGCTCCGATACCAGCGCCGTCGCATTGGCCGCGGCATTGAACGCCGACCGTTGCGATATCTACACGGACGTGGACGGCGTCTATACCACCGATCCGCGTATCGTTGCGAAGGCCCGGAAGCTGGATAGAATCACCTTCGAAGAGATGCTGGAAATGGCCTCCGTCGGGGCCAAGGTGTTGCAGACCCGCGCCGTCGAATTGGCGATGAAGCAAGGCGTTCGGCTGCAGGTCCTGTCGAGTTTCGACGACGTCCCGGGGACACTGGTTGTCGGCGAGGAGGAAATCTTGGAACAAGAGCTGGTCAGCGGAATCACCTACAGTCGTGACGAAGCCAAAATTACCCTTGTCCGCGTCGCCGACCGACCGGGTGTGGCGGCGGGCATCTTCGGACCGCTCGCCGATGCCAACATTAACGTCGACATGATCGTTCAGAATGTCGCCGCCGACGGCGGGACGACAGACCTCACGTTCACGGTCACCGAGGCCGACCTCGAGCGGGCCGTCGCTGTGATCGAAGAGAACCGCGCAGAAGTCGCGTACGCGGACCTTCTTTGGGATTCCAATGTCGTCAAGGTATCGGTCATCGGCGTGGGGATGCGCAGCCATGCCGGTGTCGCCCAACGCATGTTCCACACCCTGGCCGACAAGGGCATCAACATTCAGGTGATCTCGACGTCGGAGATTAAGGTCAGCGTGCTGATCGAGGAACCATACACCGAGCTTGCGGTACGTGCGCTTCACGCAGCCTACGGACTCGATGCCGACTGAGGTTATGACACTCCACTCACCCGCGGAGCGGCTCGACAGGCTGTGGAGGCGCGGCCGGGAGTTTCTCGGTTGTGAGCGTGCGATCCTCGGCGGCGCCATGTCATGGGTCTCCGAACACAACCTCGTCGCCGCCATCTCCGAAGCCGGCGGCTTCGGTGTCATTGCCTGCGGCTCGATGACGCCCGATCTGCTCGATGTGGAAATCGTCGCCACGCAGGCGAAGACCGATCGCCCGTTCGGTGTCAATCTGATCACCATGCATCCGGACCTCGAGGCGTTGATCGATGTCTGTCTGGCCCACAAAGTCGGTCACGTCGTTCTTGCCGGTGGCGTTCCGACGAAGGCATCGATCGCACGGATCAAAGACGGCGGCGCGCGGGTCGTTTGCTTTGCCCCCGCCCCGGCCGTTGCCAAGCGTCTGGTGCGCAATGGAGCCGACGCCCTGATCATCGAGGGGACGGAAGCGGGCGGTCATATCGGCCCGGTGTCCACGAGCGTGCTGGCGCAGGAGATCTTGCCCGAAATCCGCGATGTTCCGGTGTTCATGGCGGGCGGGATCGGCCGGGGCGAGGCAATCTTGTCATACCTCGAGATGGGGGCATCGGGGTGCCAGCTCGGGACACGGTTCGTGTGCGCGGTGGAATCGGTTGCTCATCCCGACTTCAAGCGCGCGTTCATCCGCGCCAGCGCGCGCGACGCCACCGTATCCGTGCAGGTGGATCCAGATCTGCCGGTCATTCCGGTTCGGGCGTTGGTCAACAGCGGCACCCGCCGCTTCGTCGAAGTCCAGCATGCGGTCGCCGGTCGGATGCGATCGGGGGCGTTGAACCCGGAGGAGGCGCAGCTCGAGATCGAGCTGTTCTGGGCAGGGACCCTGAAACGGGCGGTCATCGACGGAGACGTCGAAAACGGCTCGCTAATGGCCGGCCAAAGCGTCGGCATGGTGACCCGGGAACAAACAACCGCCGAAATCATCGACGAACTCGTCGACCAGGCAATGGCCGTGCTGGCGTCTCGCGACGGCGCCGGAGCCGCCTGACATGCAGCACGGCCAAAGCCACCTGGTCCTCCAGCGCCTGCTGGCGCGGATCCGTGATGTCATGGCTGGTGGCGGGGAGGCCGAGGAACGGCTGAACCAGATCGTCTCGATCATCGCCGAAGACATGATGAGCGATGTCTGCTCCATTTACGTGCGGCGCGCCGGAGACGTGCTCGAGCTGTTTGCCACCCGCGGGCTCAGTCCGGCGGCGGTCCATTCGACCCGTTTGCGCCTGGGCGAGGGATTGGTCGGCGAGATCGCGGCGAAGGCGCGACCGCTTGCGCTGACCGATCCGCGCAGCCATCCGAGTTTCGTGTTTCGCCGGGAAACCGGGGAAGAGATATACGAATCCTTCATGGGCGTGCCGATCGTCAGTGGCGGCCGAATCCTCGGCGTGCTGGCGGTTCAAGACACCCGTCGTCGCCGCTACACCGACGAAGAAATCGAGGCACTGCAGACCGTGGCCATGGTACTCGCCGAACTGATTGGCCACGGGCGCCTGGTTGCTCGAGACGAATTGTTCGCGACGGAGGAAATCGCCCTTCGACCGACCCGGATGGAGGGGATCGCCCTCAGTGTGGGTATCGGCATGGGTGTGGCGGTGGTCCACGAGCCCCGATACACGGTTCGCAAACTGGTTGCCGAAGACACTCGCGTCGAACACGAGCGGCTGCGCGAAGCCGTCGCTGACATGCATGGTGCCCTCGACAATCTGCTGAGTGCCTCCGATATCGCCGTCGGTGGTGAACACCGTGACGTCCTCGAAACCTATCGACTGATTGCCGAAGACGTTGGTTGGCTCCGTCGGATCGGCGATGCCATCAACAATGGCCTCACTGCCGAAGCCGCGGTGCAGAAGGTCGACAACGACATGCGTGCGCGCATGGGCCAGGTCTCCGATCCGTATCTCCGTGAGCGCGTCCACGACCTCGAAGATTTGGCGAACCGATTGCTTCAGCACCTGATCGGCGCCGATGAACCGGCTCCGGAGACAACGGTGAAGGGAGAAGTGATCCTGGTCGCACGGTCGATGGGGCCGGCTCAGCTGCTCGACTACGACCGCACGCGCTTGCGCGGGGTTGTGCTTGAGGAGGGTTCGCCGAACGCCCACGTGGCCATCGTTGCCCGAGCGCTCGACATCCCGGTCATCGGGCAGGCGCGCGAGGCGGTGTCGAGGATGGAAAACGGCGACCCGGTCATCGTCGACGCCGATCATGGACAGGTGTTCGTTCGTCCCGGAGAGGACGTGCGCCAGGCGTTTGCCGAAAGCCTCATCGCGCGCGATGAACAGAAGGCCGTCTACTCTGCTCTCCGCGATCTGCCCGCGGTTACGCTCGATGGGACGCACATCGGTGTCAGCATCAACGCGGGCCTGCTCGTCGATCTGATGCACCTGAGCGAGTCGGGCGCCGACGGGGTTGGTCTCTATCGCACAGAAGTGCCGTTCATGGTCCGCTCGGAGTTTCCGGACGTCGACAGTCAGGTGCGCCTCTACCAGAGGATTCTCGGCTACGCCGACGGCAAGCCTGTCATCTTTCGCACCCTCGATGTCGGCGGCGACAAGGTACTGCCCTATTGGGACCACGCCGGAGAGGAAAATCCGGCGATGGGATGGCGGGCGATGCGTGTCTCCCTTGATCGGCCGGCCATGCTGCGCCAACAGTTGCGCGCCTTGATACGCGCGTCGTCCGACCGCGACCTCAAGGTCATGTTTCCCATGATCGCCCGCATCGACGAGTTCGAGTTCGGCCGTCACCTTCTGGAGAAGGAAATCGAACGCGAAAGCGGGCGCGGAACACCTCCGCCCCGCAGTGTCAGCGTTGGTGCCATGCTGGAAGTTCCCGCGTTGGTGTTCCAGCTCGATGCCCTGCTCGAAAGGGTCGACTTCTTGTCCGTCGGAACCAACGATCTGTTCCAGTTCATGTTTGCCAGCGACCGCGCCAGTCTGCGCGTATCCGAACGGTACGATTCCATATCGCCCGTCGTGCTCAGCGTGCTGCGAACGGTCGTCAACCAGTGTGACGCGGCGGGAGTGCCACTCAGCGTCTGCGGTGAAATGGCAGGGCGGCCACTGGATGCGATGGCGCTTATTGGCATAGGAGTGCGCAACATTTCAATGCCTCCGTCGTCAGTTGGCCCTGTTAAGACAATGATAAGAAGCTTGCAATTAGCTTCATTGGAGAAATACATGGAAACACTTTATGATCACCGGAGATCGAACCTTCGTCATAAGATGAAGTCGTACGCTCAAGATCATGGCGTGATGATTTGATCAACAATGTCCAATCGATGAGATATCGGAAAAAACGGAGAAAATAGTCGATACTTTATGTTGGCGTATTTTTGGGTTATCCTCTTGTAAAGCCAAGGAAAGTATTCTAATTGGTTTAATGGACCGCAGAGGACGACCGCGTGACAACGCGAGGCAAAGGCCGCGCGACATGAACGTCGAAATCGAGCAGGCGAATTCCGGCAATATCGGAGCGTTACTGAGGGCTTCGCGCGATCGCCTGGGCGAGGACGTTTATGCTGTCTCCCGTGCATTGCGGATTCGGCACCGCTACTTGCAGGCGATCGAAGACGGTGCGTACGACGATCTTCCGGGCCCGACCTACGCCGTCGGCTTTGTTCGAGCTTACGCCGAGTACGTCGGTCTCGATGGTGAGGAGGTGGTCCGCCGGTTCAAGGTCGAAACTTCGGCTCTAGACGGCAGCGCCGAACTTCGCTTCCCGTCGCCCATTCCGGAGAGTGGGGTGCCCGGTGGCGCCGTTCTGCTTATCGGACTGCTCATTGCCGGTCTGACCTACGGTGCCTGGTACGTTTTTTCGGAGCGCGACGGTTTCCTCGCGGAGGTCATTTCGCCTTTGCCCGAGAGGTTCCGCTCGCTCGTCGACGGCGACGATGCCGAACGTGGTTCCGCGCAGACGGTAGCCGAGCGTTCGACGCCGGACTCGGCGCCACCCGCATCGCCGGGAACCTCGGCGTCTGCGTCGCCAAAGCCTGAACCGGCAAACGCGACGGCGAACGCTTCGCCGATGGCGGATAACGCGGAGCGGACGTCCGCGCCGGACGTGTCTCCGGCGACCGACACCTCCTCCTATCCCCCGCCGCCACTGCCCGGAGGCGAAGCTGCCGACCGCGAGGTCGTTGTTGCAGAGGTTTCACGTCCAGCAGAAGCGTCCTCCAACCAGACATCCGGCGCGGCTTCGCCGGATACCACGGCGACCAGCGATGCCGACGCCGCATCCGCCACGTCGCAGGACAGCGATCCCTCCGACGAAGCTGAAAGCGACGTCGTCGGTGAAACCGCCGTTCCGCAGCCCGTTGCGGCCATCGCGACGCCCGAAGACACGGCCAATCCCGATCTGTCGGCCGATGCCCAAGAGGGGGAAACGAGCGATGCTGAATCGGTCGAGGCCTCGGCCAATGCGGATGGTGTCGAGACCGCGCCAGCGCCGACAATCGGGGACGTCGATCCGGCTCCTGTCGTCGAGGAGCAGGCGCCTGCTTCATCGCCGCCTGCACGGGACTCAGCCGACAATGAGCCGGGGCAGACCGCCGGCGATTCGCCCATGGCCGAAAACCGGGTTGCCGCTGCCGCCACCGATCCGACGCCGGACGAAGGATCAGTCGTCACCGCGCGTACAGCCGGCCCGATTTCGGCTGGGCGGGTCTTTGGCGATACGGACGAGGTGCGGATCGTCGTGCGCGCCCGCATCGACAGTTTTATTCAGGTCCGAGACGATGGCGCCAACCGTATGTTGGTGACCCGTCTTTTGCGGGCGGGCGATGTCTATCGCGTTCCCGACCGCCCTGGCCTCACCCTCTCGACGGGCAATGCCGGCGCACTCGACATCCTTGTCGACGGCGAAATTGTTCCGTCCATCGGTGGCGATGGAATTGTGCTGCAGGGCGTTGCACTCGACGTCGAACGTTTACGAACGGGGTCCGCCGCTTCCGAGTAGCGATGCGTTCCGTTGCTTGCACGCGGGCATTCCTCTGCCCACGTTGACGGGGATGGGTCGGCCAATCGTCCATTGACCCCGGACCGAGCGATGCGGCACAAACGGCGCGCGGGTTCGTCCAGCAGCGAGATTTCCCAGCAGAGGCCCACGACCATGTCCGAGCCACGCCATCCAACCACTCGTCGGCCCAGTGTCGCCGTGGTGGTCGGCGGCGTTACCGTCGGTAGAGGCAGCCCCATCGTCGTGCAGTCAATGACGAACACCGATACCGCCGACATCGATGCGACCAGCGCGCAGGTGGCAGCGCTGGCACGGGCCGGGTCGGAACTCGTGCGGATCACTGTGGATCGTGAAGAGTCGGCTCGCGCCGTTCCGCGAATTCGCGAGCGCCTGGACCGCGAAGGCATCGACGTTCCGCTCGTCGGTGACTTCCACTACATCGGTCACAAGCTGCTCAGCGAAAACCCGGATTGCGCCGCTTCACTGGCGAAGTATCGAATCAATCCCGGGAACGTCGGATTTCGGGACAAACGCGACGGCCAGTTCGCGACGATGATCGAGATCGCCGCCCGACGCGACCGCCCGGTGCGCATCGGCGTTAATTGGGGCAGCCTCGACCAGGAGCTCGTAGTCCGAATGATGGACGAAAACGCGGCGTCTCCCAGCCCCAGGAGTGCGGCGGAGATCACCGAGGAAGCGCTCGTCGTTTCGGCGCTGGAAAGCGCCGCCCGGGCGGAGGAACTGGGGCTTGGGCGGGATAGAATCATACTTTCCTGCAAGGTCAGCGACGTCCAAAGCCTGATCCGGGTGTACGACCAATTGGCGGCGCGCTGCGACCACGCCCTCCACCTCGGTTTGACCGAGGCGGGTATGGGATCGAAGGGGATCGTGGCGTCGACAGCGGCGCTTGCCGTTCTGCTCCAGCGAGGGATCGGCGATACCATCCGCGTCTCGCTGACCCCGGAACCGGGGGGTGACCGCACTCAGGAGGTCGTCGTCGCCCAGGAAATCCTGCAGACCATGGGATTGCGTTCGTTCGTACCGCTGGTCACCGCTTGTCCCGGCTGCGGGCGGACGATGAACACCGTTTTTCAGGATCTTGCCGGCCGGATCCAGGACCACGTCCGCCAGCGGATGCCGTCCTGGCGACGCGAGTACGTCGGCGTCGAGAACCTAAGTCTCGCGGTCATGGGGTGCATCGTCAATGGACCCGGCGAAAGCAAGCACGCCGACATTGGCATCAGTCTGCCGGGAACGGGCGAGGAACCCGCGGCGCCCGTGTTCGTCGACGGGCAGAAGGTCGTGACACTTCGCGGCCCCGATATCGCCGAACGGTTCAAGTCGATCATCGAAGACTACGTTCGCGACCACTACCCGAGGCGTGAGGACACGGCGATCGACGGTTCGGACGTAGCGGTCCCGGCCACATTCCGCTAGCGTTCGGACTTTCGCATGGCCACCTACCGGCGGTTTGGGTAAGCCCCAGATGTCTATGGCTGCCGACGAATCGGCGAACACCCTTGTCATTGGCGCCAATCACCGGTCCGCCTCGCTGACGCTGCGCGATCGGTTGTTCGTCGAGGACGAGGCCGCCGCGGAGTTCCTGACCCGCCTTCGCGACGCCGGCATTGGCCAGGCGATGGTGATGTCGACATGCGATCGTGTCGAGGTGCAGGCGATCGACGACGACCATGCCTCGGCAAGCCGGCGCATCGCCGAGATCATGGCTGCGCATGGGGAACTGACTCCCGGCGATCTTGACGGTCAGCTGTACGCCATGTCGGGCGCCGAGGCGGTGCGCCACATTTTCACCGTTGCGGCGTCCCTCGACAGTCTGGTCATCGGCGAACCCCACGTATTCGGTCAGATGAAGGCGAGCCACCGGCTTTCGCGCGACGTCGGAATGAGCGGAGGTGAACTCGAGGCTGTGTTGCAAGCAGCCTATAGCACGGCGAAACGAGTCCGCACGGAAACAGGGGTCGGCGAACGGCCGGTCTCCATCGCGTCGGCTGCCACCGAGCTTGCGCGGCGGCTCCACGGCGATCTCGACGGCCGATCGGCGCTTCTTGTTGGAACCGGAGACATGGGTCAGACCATCGTCGAATCGCTGGTCGCTGGGGGACTGGGGAATGTTGTCGTGGTTCATCCAACGGACTCTCGTGCCGAGGCCGTGGCCCGTTCGCTCGATTGCCATATCGGCGGCTTCTCAGACCTTGTGGAACTGCTGGCGCGGTCCGATATCGCCGTCGCGGCGTTCGGCGGCCGGCGCCATGTGCTGACGGCCGACATGGTCGGGGGCGCGCTCAAAGCCCGCCGGAACCGGCCCATGTTCGTGGTCGATGCCGGAATCCCGGGCGATGTCGAGCCAGCGGTAGACCGGTTCGACGGCGCCTTTCTCTACGGATTGGACGACCTCGAGAGTGTGGCGATGGAAGGGCGCGCCTCCCGCGAGGGCGAAGCCGACGCAGCGCACCGCATCATCGAAGACGAACTCGACAAGTTCCTTCGCGGCAGGGCCGAAAGGGCGGCCACCCCCGCGGTCACCGCGCTGCGCCAGCAGTTCGAAGCCGCCCGGCTCCAGGCATTGGAAGATGCCGGGGGCGACGCCGAGAAGGCCACACGCCTTCTGATCAACCGTTTGCTTCACGCGCCGTCAGAGGCCTTGCGAGGTCTTGCGAGTTCCGGTTCCGGAGAAGAAGACCTCGAAGCGGCGGAGCGCTTGCTCGGGCGCCTATTCCCGACGGACGACTCCGAAACGGGCAACGACCAATGAATCTCGATGAGTCCCTTGCGCGCGTCGTCGTTCGATACGACGAACTGAGCGAAGCACTCGCCGATCCGGAGATTGCGGGGTCGGATGACTTCATCCGCCTTTCGAAGGAAATCGCCGAACTCACCCCGGTCGTGGAGGCGGTAAACCGGTTGACTGCGGCCCGGTCAGAAATCGCCGACCTCGAATCAATGATCGCTGATCCGGAATCCGATGCCGACGTCCGGGCTCTTGCGGAAGACGAACTGGTCAAGTTGAGCGCCGACGTTCCGGAACTGGAACATGCCGTGAGCCTGTTGCTGCTGCCAAAGGACGAAGCCAACGAACGCAACGCCATCCTCGAGGTTCGCGCCGGCACGGGCGGTGAGGAGGCGGCCCTGTTTGCCGCCGATCTGTTCCGTATGTACCAGCGCTACGCCGAGGCCCACCGGTGGCGGTTCGAATTGATGGACGTGAGCGAGACCGGAATTGGCGGATACAAGGAGGCAACTGCGTCGATCACCGGAAGCAACGTGTTCGCGCGATTGAAGTTTGAGTCCGGCGTTCACCGGGTGCAACGGGTGCCCGAAACAGAGTCGAGCGGCCGCATTCACACGTCAGCGGCGACAGTCGCCGTGCTGCCGGAGGCCGAAGACGTCGACATTGCAATCGAAGAAAAGGACCTCCGGATCGACGTCTTCCGCGCCAGCGGTCCGGGCGGGCAGTCGGTCAATACGACGGATAGCGCGGTCAGAATCACCCACACTCCGACCGGCATCGTCGTCTCCCAGCAGGACGAAAAATCGCAACATAAGAACAAGGCCAAGGCGATGAAGATCCTGCGAGCGCGGCTCTATGAAGCCGAGCGTGCCGCCCAAGACGCCGAGCGCGCGGCAGACCGGCGCAGCCAGGTCGGAAGTGGCGACCGGTCCGAGCGGATCAGGACTTACAATTTCCCGCAGGGCCGCGTCACCGACCACCGCATCAACCTGACATTGCACAAGCTCGACCGTGTGCTCGCTGGGGAACTCGACGAAATCGTCGACGCCTTGACTTCGGAAGACCAGGCGCGCCGCCTGGCGTATTCGGCATGACACAACCGTTAACACTTCGCGACGCGATGAACCGGGCGGGGAATACCCTCGCGGTGGCCGGCGTGCCGGCGCCCCGACTGGAAGCGCGGCTAATCCTCGCCCATGTCCTCGGCACAGGATGCGAGACGGTTGTCGGCCATCCCGAGCGCCGCCTTTCGGCACGTCAGCGAGAGGTTTTCGACGGCCTTATCGACCGACGGATCAATCGCGAGCCCCTCGCCTACCTCACCGGACAACGCGAGTTCTGGAGCCTACCGTTTTTTGTCACTCGCGAGACCCTGATCCCCCGACCCGATTCGGAAACCATTATCGAAACGGCACTTTGGCGAATCGACCGTCGTCGACGGGACTTGCGGATTCTCGATCTTGGCACCGGCAGCGGGTGCCTCCTTATGGCCTTGTTGTCCGAACTTCCGGAATCGACGGGGCTTGGCATCGATCGATCGTGGGACGCACTTCGGGTTGCGACGCGGAACGCGAAGATGTTGGGACTTGCGGAACGGACGCAATTCGTCTGCGGGCATTGGTCGAACGGCTTGGCGGGTCGGTTCGATCTGGTCGTCGCCAACCCTCCCTACATCGCGGCCGGGGACATTCCCGAGCTCGCTCCCGAAATAACCTGCTACGAGCCGCGATTAGCTCTCGATGGAGGCGATGATGGCTTGTGTGCCTATCGCGCAATCGCCCCGGATTTGCCGAGGGTGCTTGTTCCCAACGGTGCGTTGATCTTCGAAGTCGGCGCCGGCCAAGCCTCGTCGGTTGTTGCGATGCTCCGAAAGGCCGGCTTCCAACACCTTGAAATCAATGGCGATCTCTCGGGCAATCCGCGATGTGTCAGCGGATTCCTCGGCCAATTCCGGAAAGAAAAAAACGGTTGGAAACCAACCGTTTCCCATCTAGTTTCTCCAAGACGGGCGGTCCTGGGATCGCCGGATGCCGCGCCAGAGGGCGCCGACAATCGAGCAAATTCTCCACGCTGTCGCCGAACCGGGCGGGAATCCGCGCACGGCGCGGGCTGTCGAAAAGGCTCGGAGAGCGTAGGAGACACCAGCCCGACGAAGGGGAGCAATGAAGCACGGTACGAATTCCAGGCGGGGTAGGGGCCGCGGAAACGGCAAGCGGCATCCTTCGGTTCGCGGTCATACGTTCGAGAGCAATGGTCCCGACGTCAAGATCAGGGGAACCGCGCAGCAGGTCCTGGATCGCTATCTTGCCTTGGGGCGGGATGCGACCTCGGCCGGTGATCGAATTTCGGCGGAAGCCTATTTCCAGCACGCAGAGCACTATTTCCGGCTGCTGAACAACGAACAAGGTAACGGTGCGGAGCGTGGTCGCCGACCGGCAACGCCGGCCAACGAGCGGCCAACCGATGGGGCCGTGCTGGACTCGCAGACGCAAGCACCGGAACCGGCCGTCACCGGTACAGAGCCCGCTTCGGTCTGATCGGTTAGTCCGCCACGGTCACCGTGTCACCGACGGTGATCGGACCCCCCGTTACGGTGTGGGCGTAGACGCCACAATCGATGTGGCCAAATCCCCGCTTCAAAGCTTGGGGAACATTGATATCGCGCACGCCGACGCCGGGCCGAACGGTCGTTGCCGCGCAACGGTCGATTCGGGCCGTGACTCGCAGGCGCGCGCCACCGAGGATGATGTCCCGATCGACCCAACCGAACTCGGCCCACGGTTCAGCACCGTCGATGTACAGATTGGCCCGAAAGCGGACCGGATCGACATCTTCGCCGACCACCCGTTCGAGATCGCGCACGGTCGCCAGATTGATGATCGAGAGACCGCGTTCACCGTTGTCGGAGAACATGTGCTCGGCAGGCGCTACGAGGACCTTGGGTTTGCCGGCGACTTCGTCCTTGAAATAAGCGGCAAAGAAATCTCCGATCATTGCCCTTCCGACCGGCAAACTCAGATTGCCTCGCGCAACCTGTTTACCGTCTCGCCGGATCGTCAGAACGGATTGTTCAACGTCGAACGCTGTTTCCAACGCTGCGAGCCGTTCGTTGCGCATCAGCATCAGAAAGCTGGTCTTGGGAAGGGGTTGAGGTGCGGCGGGATCGAATCGCGTTGTCGACAGCGCGATGGCGTAGCGGCGGTCGCCCGGCAGACCCTCGCCGGGAATCAGTTCGGTCTGTTCCAAGTTTTCCGGCGACAGCCCCTTGACGGGGTAACGGCAGATTCGCTGAACAGTGGTTGGCATGGCGGCTGAGCATTGCCGTCCAGGCGCGGCCTGTCAACGTCGAGGTCGAAGGTCGTAACGATCCGTTCGCCAGTGGGGCGACTGTACCTTGATCCGGAGACGTAGAGACTCACATTGAACGGTACTGCCCGCATACGATGTGCTGGGACGGCGACGAACGGAGAAGGGAAGCGTCTTTGAAAACCACCGCCGTTCTCGCACTGCTCATCTTGGTCAGCGTCGTGGCACGTGACGGTGTCGCGGCATCAGGCTCTGCGGCAGCACCAATCCCGGCTTCGGGCGCGACTGCGGTTGGGGGTCCTTCCGCGACCACACCATTGGCTGCGTGTCTGCACGACCTTGAGCCGGGGGCTTGGACTGATTGCGGCACATCGCCGATCCCATTGCTCACCGAGAAGGACAATCCGCAGCCGTACTGGGGTTTCGGATCGAAAGGTGTGCTGTATGCGTGGAACGGCGCGGCATTCGACGGCCGCACCATGTACTTCATGGGTGGGGGGCACCGCGCATATGGCGGCAACGAGGTCTATGCTTTTGACGCACACAATCTGCAATGGAAGGTCCTGAACAAACCGGGGCGCGGACTCGTGCGAATCGATACCGATGGAGATGGAAAGGCCGACCGCTGCCGAACGACCTATACCGACGACACACCCAACCCCCGACACACCTACGACGGCATCGTCTGGGCCGAAGACAAGGTCTTTATCTTTGGTGGTGTCATCTATTGCACGGCGATGCACAGCGGAGCAGAGGCGATCTGGGCATTCGATCCGGTCCGGGGTCAGTACGACCAACTTCGCGGCGTCAAACCTCTTCCCAATAGCCACGTGCAAATCAAAACGGCCTTTGATCCCGAAACCGGCTGCATCTTTGTCCTCACGCGAAAAGACATCGGTTGTTTCCGATCGGGAACGTGGACGCACCGCTGGCGTCTCAAGCGCGGCGTGTGGGAAGCGACGATGGACGTCGCACCTGATAGGAGACTTTTGGTCGCCGTCAGCGACACCAGAGCGGGCATCCAGATCTGGCGCATCCAAGATGATGGCAGACTCGGACCTATCGTCCGCCAACGGCTGGCAATTCCGAAGTGGGCGAAGCAGGCGGGGTTAGCCTACGATTCCAAACGGCGGGTGTTCGCACTGTGGAGAGGTGGACCAGAAATTGTCGTGATCGATCCAGACGACTGGTCGGTCGAAACCCACAACAACAAGGATGGCAAGGGTCCCGCCGTACCTGATGTCTTTCGGAGCCGGGTCTACAGCAAATGGGCGTACATTGCCGACTATGACGTCTTCATGGGCTACAACGACCACCGCCACGGCGTTTGGTTCTATCGGCTGGCCGATCGCTAGGCCCTGGCGGGTCCTTTGGGGCTTTGCAGTGGTCCTCGAAAGCGGTATTCGAAGCGCGCCCATCCGCCAATTGAATGTATGCCATCCATGACCATTCCCGATTCCTTGGTTTCCATCGGTGCGTGCGACATCACCGCCGTTGTCTCCAACGCTCCGTACTTCCAGAACGGCTATGTCGTTCGCCATCGACCCAGCGGCGAGATGGTGATCATCGACCCCGGCGCCGAGTCGGCGCGATTTGTGACGTACGTCGAGACGGCCGGCGGTACCCTGCAAGCCATCTGGCTGACCCATGCCCATCCCGACCACATTGCCGGAGTCAACGGGATCCAGCTCGCCCTTGACGTTCCCTGCCGCGTGAACGTCGGAGAAGAGGCGCTTGTCGCTCGCGCATCGGACTGGTCGATGGCCCTGACCGGCACTTCCCTCGCCGGGCCCCGCGAATGCGACTACTTCGACGGCGAACCCGATCTGATATTTGGCGGAACGCCCGTAAAGACGGTGCCGTGCCCCGGCCACACGCCGGGTGGCGTAACGTTCGCGTTCGAGGGCTTCGCGTTTACCGGCGATACGCTGTTCAACCAAGGCGTCGGACGTACCGACTTTCCGGGAGGCGATGCTCGCCAGCTTTGGCAATCCATCGGTAACTTGCTCGATGTTCTGCCGGGCGACACGGTGCTGTTCAGCGGCCACGGCCCGCACTGGACCGTGGACGAAGCCCGCCACTGGTGGCGGATGGTGTCATAGCCGCTTCCGGATGACGGCCTATCGACCATTCTCCGAAGTTCGACCACGGAAGGCGATCTGCACATCCTTTTCTCGCGATTCGTGAACATCGCCCGCATTTCCCTTTTGTGACGGAAGTCACTGCCCCTGGCGTCTAATCGGCCTATCGTTACAGTCGGTTACAGATCGATGGGGATCGCACCGTGGAACCGGACGAACAGGCCGAAACAGGATCAGGTCAGCCGATAGGCTTCATCGAAACAGCCACGGGTCAGGTTTCCGTGGTGCGCGCCAGCGGCACGCTCGTGAGCCTTCGCGAAGGCGATCCCGTTTTCAAGGGCGACCGCGTTGAGACCGGCGCGGACAGCGCCTTGTCGATCACGTTTGCCGACGAAAGCAACCTGTCGCTCGGCGAGAACGGCCAGATGACCCTGGACGAACTGGTCTACGATCCGTCCGCCGGGGTGGGCGAGGCGACCATCTCGATCGCCAAGGGCGTGTTCGTCGTTGCCAGCGGGCTCATTTCCAAGACCTCGCCCGACGCGATGTCCATCAAGACGCCGGTCATGACCATTGGCATCCGTGGAACGAAAGCGGCGGGACGGGCCGACGCAGAAGGTTCCGACAACGCGGTGACCCTGCTGCCGGAAGAGGACGACGTCATCGGTGAGGTGGTGATCATCACCGAAGCCGGCGTCCAGGTGCTCAATCAGATTTTCCAGACCATCGTGCTCAGCAGCTTGTTTCAGGCTCCCCCGCCGCCCACCGTCGTATCGGCGGGTGACATGGGCAGCCTCTATGGATCGGGTTTTGATCCCGTCTCCGGAGACCTCGCTTCCGTCGCGTCTCGCCGAAGCTCGATTGCGCGCCAGGACCAAAACGGTGAAGACGCGCAAGACGGGGCCGACGATACCGGCGGCGACACGGGCAGTGCGGATGCATCCTCGGGTCCCGGCGACGACATCGTGACGGTCGGCGACTACGTCAACGCCGCGCAGGCGGCCAAAGGCCCCCAGGGAAAACCCTTCGAGGAAGGCTTCTTGCCGCCTGGACAAGCGAAGAAACCGCCAGGCGGGAAAAGCTCGAGCGATCCGGACGCCGACGACCACGACGACACTCCGGGCGGTGGCGGCGGGTCCACCGTTTTCGGCGGTCCCGGCGACGACAATCTGGTTGGAACTGGTGGTCAGGACTCCCTGTTCGGCGGCGGCGGCAACGACACGCTCAATGGACTTGCGGGGGCACGACCTGCTCTCGGGCGGCGACGGCATGGACCAACTGTTCGGCGGCGGCGGCAATGATACGCTCAGCGGCGGCTCATACGACGACCAGCTCAATGGTCAGGCCGGCAACGACAACCTGGATGGCGGCGCCGGTGACGACACCTTGCAGGGCGGTTCCAGGAACGACGTCCTGTCGGGCGGATATGGCAACGACACCCTCATCGGTGGGACCGGTAACGATGCCCTGATTGGCGGCAGCGGCAACGATGACTTTCTATTTGCTGGCGGCGATGGCAACAACAACTCCACTCTCGACTTCGTCGAAGGCGATCGACTGATCTTCGAAAACTTCAATACCGGCGACATTTCCCAGACGACAGTCGGCGGTGACACGCGGTTCAGCGCTGGATCAGGCTCGAACCAAGTCCGCGTTACCTTGGATGACACGGTCCTGGAGGCCGGCAAGGAGTACCAGATCACCCAGGACGGCAGCGACGTCGTCATCACCATCGGCGATATCTGATCCTTTCGACATGACGCCGGGAACGGCGGGCCGCTTGCGCAGCGGCCGTTTTCACCCATATTTTCCATGGAGAAACCGGACGACTTGGGGGGTCTTGCGTCTGCGCGCGTGCGGGGCGCGCGGCCCGGTCAGAGAGGGGTTTCCGGGCGATGGAATTCGAGAAGTATACAGAGCGGTCTCGCGGATTCATCCAGTCGGCGCAGACGTTGGCGCTGCGTTCGAACCATCAACAGTTCACGCCGCTGCACATCCTCAAGGTGCTACTCGACGACAAGGAGGGTTTGGCCGCCAACCTCATCCGGGCTGCCGGCGGCGATCCGAAGAAGGCCTTGGCCAATGTGGAGGCCGAGCTTGGTAGGCTTCCCAAGGTCGAGGGATCGGGCGCCGGTCAGATCTACCTCGCCCCCGAAACCGCCAAACTATTCGAACAGGCCGAGCAGATCGCCGACAAGGCCGGCGACAGCTTCGTCACCGCCGAGCGGCTCCTGCTCGCGCTGGCGCTGGCCGCCGGCACCGAGTCGGCCAAGACTCTGGCTGACGCCGGCGCTACGCCACAAGCGTTGAACGGCGCCATCGAGGAGGTGCGCAAAGGTCGCGCCGCGACGTCGGCCACCGCCGAGGACAGCTACGATGCGCTGAAGAAGTACGCCCGCGACCTCACGGCCGCCGCCGGCGAAGGCAAGCTCGATCCTGTCATCGGCCGGGACGAGGAGATCCGCCGGACGGTTCAAGTGCTCTCGCGCCGGACCAAGAACAACCCGGTGCTGATCGGTGAAGCTGGCGTCGGCAAGACGGCCATTGTCGAGGGGTTGGCGCAGCGGATCGTCAGCGGCGACGTCCCCGAGACGCTGAGGGACAAACGCCTGATGGTCCTCGATCTCGGCGCGCTGGTCGCGGGTGCTAAGTTCCGCGGCGAGTTCGAGGAACGCCTGAAGGCGGTGCTCACCGAAACCGTCGCCTGCGAAGGCGAGGTCGTGCTGTTCATCGACGAGATGCACACCATCGTCGGCGCCGGCGCCGCCGAGGGCGCCATGGACGCGTCGAACCTGTTGAAGCCCGCCCTTGCCCGCGGCGAGCTGCATTGCATCGGTGCGACGACATTGAACGAATACCGCAAACACGTCGAAAAGGACGCCGCGCTGGCGCGACGTTTCCAGCCGGTATTTGTCTCCCAGCCGACGGTCGAAGATTCCATCTCCATCCTGCGCGGCCTCAAGGAAAAGTACGAACTGCACCACGGCGTGCGCATCACCGATGGTGCCATCGTCGCTGCGGCAACGCTTTCGAACCGCTACATCACCGACCGCTTCCTGCCCGACAAGGCCATCGACCTGATGGACGAATCCGCGAGCCGTCTTCGCATGGAGGTCGATTCCAAGCCCGAGGAGATCGATGAGCTCGACCGCCGCATCATCCAGCTCAAGATCGAGCGGGAGGCGCTGAAGAAGGAGTCCGACAACGCCTCGAAAACCCGGCTCGACGCCCTTGAAACCGAACTCGCCGATCTGGAACAGCGCTCAACCGATCTTACCGGACAGTGGCGATCCGAGAAGGAAGCGCTCGCCGGCGCGACCAAATTGAAGGAAGAGATGGAACAGGCGCGGATCGCCGTCGACCGGTTCATGCGGGAAGGCGCCTACGAAAAGGCGGGCGAGCTGCAGTACTCCCGCATCCCCGAACTCGAACAGAAGCTCAAGGACGCCGAGGAAGCCGAACAGCACCGCATGCTCGAAGAAGCCGTCACCGCCGAACACGTCGCCGCCATCGTCTCGCGTTGGACCGGGGTGCCGGTGGACAAGATGCTCGAAGGCGAGCGAGAGAAGCTCCTCAAGATGGAGGAGGTGCTGGGAGGTCGCGTCGTCGGTCAGGACGAGGCGCTGGTCGCCATCGCCAACGCGGTGCGACGGGCCCGCGCCGGACTACAGGACGCGGCCCGGCCCATCGGCACGTTCCTGTTCCTCGGGCCCACCGGGGTCGGCAAGACCGAGCTTTGCAAGGCGCTCGCCGAGTTCCTGTTCGACGACGAGACCGCGATGATCCGTGTCGACATGTCCGAATACATGGAGAAACACTCGGTAGCGCGATTGATCGGCGCGCCGCCGGGGTACGTCGGCTACGACGAGGGTGGCGCGCTGACCGAGGCGGTGCGCCGACGGCCCTATCAGGTGGTCCTGTTCGACGAGGTCGAAAAGGCTCACCCGGATGTGTTCAACGTGCTCCTGCAGGTTTTCGACGACGGGCGGCTCACCGACGGCCATGGCCGTACCGTCGATTTCACCAACACCATCATCGTGCTGACGTCCAACCTCGGCGGCGAAATCCTTGCCTCTCAGGCCGAAGGCCATGATTCCGCTGAGGTGCGCGAAGAGGTGATGGCGGTGGTGCGCGCGGCGTTCCGGCCCGAATTTCTCAACCGTCTGGACGAGATCATCCTCTTCCACCGCCTGTTCCCCGAGCACATGGGTGCCATCGTCGCCATCCAACTCGAACGGCTGCGCGCGTTGTTGTCCGAGCGGCGGATCGACCTGGATCTCGACGGTGCGGCTACAGACTGGCTGGCGAACGCCGGATATGATCCGGTCTACGGCGCGAGGCCGTTGAGGCGAGTGATCCAGCGGTCCCTGCAAAACCCACTCGCCAGCCAGATCCTCGAGGGCCGGATCAACGACGGCGACACGGTCCACGTGACGGCCGGCGACGACGCGCTGGTCATCAATGGCGTCAAGGCCGAGGCAGCCTAATAGATCGACCGGCGTCTCGCACGCGCCCGTCTCCGCCTTGATGTCGCCACAGGTTCCAGCCTACAAGACGTCCAACTAGCGTCCGCGCGCGGACAGGATTCGACATGGAGGAGTGGTCATGCGTTTCGCACGTTTTCTTGTTGTCGCCTTGATGTCGGTCGGGCTTCTGGCCGCCTGCGGCGACGACAACTCGGCGTCCAAGGTCGAGAAGGAGTCGGAAAAGGCCGCTGGCGCCGCCGAGAAGGCCATGGGCAGCGCCGGTAAGATGATGGACGACGCTGCCAAGAAGGCCAAGGAGATGGCCGACGACGCGTCGAAAGAGGCGGCTAAGATGGCCGAGAAGGCCGCCGAGGAAGCCGCCGCCGCCAAGGCGCTGCGCGAGAAGGCGAAGAAACTCGCCCAGTAGACCAATAGGACGTTTTCGGCGGCCGGGCTCTTCGTACGCTACCTTGCAGGGGATGCAACCCGGACACGACGAATTGTACCTCGACATTTCGCCACGGGCCGGTTAGGCGTGTGGCCGAACGAACGGGTGTCGCGGAACCGCGCTTCCCGGGAGAGGGAGTCAGGCGGGGGAAGTCATGCAAGAACGAACGATTCTCAGCATCATCGGTGCCCAGAACACCGTGACACTGCAGCCGGGAACCACGGTCCGCGCCGCAGCCAAAGTTATGGCCCAGCACCGCATCGGCGCGGTGCCGGTGACCGAGAAAGGGCGTCTCGTCGGCATCTTCACCGAGCGCGACCTGATGAACCGGGTCATCGCTGGCGATATCGACGAGGATGCGACTCGTCTCGGCGACGTGATGACCGCCGAGCCGCAGACCATCGCCGCCGATGCGACCATCGTCGACGCTCTTCACCTGATGATCGACGGGGGGTTCCGCCACCTGCCAGTAGTGCAGGGCGAACGACTGGTCGGCATCGTCTCGATGCGCGACATCCCACCCGAATACTGGGGCCTGCGGGAAGCCCCACGCGCCGTCAACGGTTAGAGCGCTTTCCGAACCCGCTAGCGGTTCCAGGGGCCGCCCGACCGTTCGGGCCGGCGCTTCTTCCAGACGATCGCAAGCCCTGCCGCGAAGCCGCCGATGTGCGCCCACCAGGCGATACCGGCCGCGGTCGGGGCGGCGTTGGTTGCCAATACTCCCTGCACCAGCTGCAAGGCGAACCACAGCGCTGTGAAGATGACCGCCGGCAGGTGGAACACCAGCGGCAGAAAGAAGATCGGCTGCACCAGGGCGACCTTGGCCCGGGGGAAGAACGCCGTGAACGCACCGAGTATGCCCGCGACGGCGCCCGACGCACCGAGAGTCGGTACCACCGAGTTCAGGTTGAAGGCGAGGTGCAGGACGCTCCCGGCGAGTCCACTCGCCAGATAGAGCAGCAGGAACCGCCACGGACCGAGGCGATCCTCCACGGGCAATCCCAGGAGCCAGAGCGTCCAAAGATTGACGATCAGGTGCAAATAGCCGCCGTGCAGGAATGTGTTGCTGAGCAGCGGCAGCAGGTTCGTCGGTTCGAGCCCCAGGTCGCGGGCCACGCCGGGATGCGTATAGATGGCCGGGACTAAGGCGTAGGTATAGAGGAATCCCATCGCCTCGCGGGGCGATAGACCACGATGGATGAAGAACACGGCGATATTGACGACGATCAGGCTCATCGTCATCACCGGCGAGCGGTTGGCCGTGACCGTCGTGCGAAAGGGGATCATGCGTCCCAGACGTAGGCAACGGGTTCGACGAGCGCAACCGATTCGCGCCGGCTTGCCGCCACGGTTTTGATCGCCCATCATCCCGACTGGCGTCTGACGGGGAGGCGAGTGCACGGTGCCGACGGTCATGTTCACCCAGCATCTCCGCGACGTTGCCCCCGCAGCTCCGATGACCAGCGGCGCGACAACTGTCCGCGCCGCGCTCGACGACGTGTTTGCGGCGTTCCCCCGGCTCCGCGGCTACATTCTCGACGACCAGGGTGCGCTGCGGCACCACGTCGCGGTGTTCGTTGATGGTGAACTGCTGCCGAGGGGCGACCGTCTCGAACGGTCGGTCGCAGCGGAATCCGAGATTCATGTCATGAAGGCGTTGTCCGGTGGCGCGCCTCACCACACGCAAGGGAGGACAGTCCGATGAGCGAACGCCTGCTCGTCTGTACCCGAAAGGGCGTGTTCGTCTATGCGCGGGGAACCGCCGGCTGGTCTGTCTCCTACGAAGCCTTTCTCGGCGTGCCGGTCTCGATGGCGTTGCACGACGGGCGCGACGGCAACCTCTATGCCGCGCTGGCGCACGGCCACTTCGGATGCAAGCTGCATCGGTCGGGCGACGGCGGCGCGACCTGGGACGAGATCACCATGCCGTCATTTCCGGCCGGCGTTGCCGGGTCCGACGGGGATAGCCCGGCAGTATCGTTGGTGTAGGCCCTGGAGGCGGCCGGTTCAGACGCGACCGAGACCCTCTGGGCTGGGACGATCCCGGGCGGGCTGTTCGTTTCCACCGACCGCGGCGACTCCTGGACCCTGGTCCGCAGCCTTTGGGACCTCCCCGAACGCGCAAACTGGTTCGGCGGCGGCTACGACGATCCAGGAATCCACTCCATCGCCATCGATCCCCGCGATAGCCATCGTATCTCGCTGGCCGTTTCCTGCGGCGGCGTGTGGCTGAGCGAGGACGGCGGCGGTTCGTGGGTCGCGCGGACTCGCGGGATGAAGGCGCCCTATATGCCGCCGGAACGGGCCGAGGACGCGGCGATCCAGGACCCGCATCGTCTGGTCCAATGCCCGGCGCAGCCCGATCGGTTCTGGGTCCAGCACCATGCCGGCGTCTACCGCTCGACCGACGGACTCGAAAGCTGGTCCCGACTCGACGGCGTCGCGGTTTCGGATTTCGGCTTCGCCGTCGCCGTCCACCCGGACGATCCGGAGACCGCCTGGTTCGTGCCGGCAACGGCGGACGAGAAGCGCTATCCGGTCGATGCACGCCTGGTGGTGACACGGACCCGCGACGGCGGTGCCAGCTTCGAGACATTGACCGAGGGGTTCCCGTCGCCGCCGGTCTACGACCTCGTCTACCGCCATGGCCTCGACGTCGGCGCCGATGGGCAAACCCTGGCCATGGGCTCGACCACGGGAGGGCTGTGGATCAGTGAGGACGGCGGCGAGTCCTGGGCCACCGTGTCGTTGACACTGCCGCCGATCTACGGCGTCCGCCTGTTCTGATCGCCGGCATCGGCGACGGTGTCGGGCGTCGCGAGAGCGGCGAATCGCCGGTCCACATCCGCCGCATAGGCGAGGAACCGCTCCAGCTCCTTGCCGGCGAGCTTGCGCCCGGACGGCATCTTGACCCTGAGCGGATTGGTCTGGCGGCCACCGCGTAGAATCTCGTAGTGCAGGTGCGGTCCCGTCGACCGGCCGGTGGAGCCGACGTAGCCGATCACGTCGCGCTGGCGCACCCGCTTGCCGGGGCGCATGCCCTTGGCGTAACGGCTGAGATGGGCGTAAGCCGTCGAATAGGTGCCGTTGTGGCGGATGCGCACGTACTTGCCATAGGCGCCCTTGCGCCCGACGTAGTCGACGGTGCCGTTGCCAGCGGCATAGATCGGCGTCCCCCGCGGCGCGGCGAAGTCGACGCCCCTGTGCATCTTCGAATAGCCAAGGATGGGATGGCGCCGGCGGCCGTAGCCTGACGAAAGCCGCGCACCGTCGATGGGTGTCCGCAGCAATGCCTTGCGGGCGCTCTGCCCCTTTTCGTCGAAGTAGTCGATCCCACCCTTGTCAGTGATGAAGCGATAGAGGGTATGCGGCTTGCCGCCGAGTGTCAGGGTCGCATGGACAACGTCTCCAGACCGCAGGAACCGGCCGCCGTTGTCGACGATGGTCTCGTACATCAACGAGAATCGGTCGCCGGACTGCGTGTCACGCTGGAAATCGACATCCCAAGAGTAGACGCGAATCATCTCGGCGATCACCGGCACCGGCACCCCGGCTTCGACGGCCGCTGCATACAGGCTGGTCTTGACGATGCCCTCGGCGCGCGCGGTCTGCCGAACCGTCTTCATCGTGTGTTTGGTTGCGCGGAATTGACCCTTGGCATCTGCCGACACGGAAACGCGATGCGGAAAGGCCACCGGCATCTCGAAGGCGACAAGTCGGACGCTGCCGTCGAGTTCCGCCTCCGGCTGCAGCGTAAGGGTGAGTTCCTGTCCGGCCCGGAATTTGCGCGGATCGAAGTGATCCTGGAGGGCCGAGATCACCGCGTTTGAGTTCGCTCGGGAGACGCCCGCGCCGACCAGGATACCGGCGAGAGTGTCCCCCGGTTCGGCACGCAATCTCTGCCGATAGGGCTGCGGTCCCGCGACCAATTCGGCCGGTGTGGCCGGGTGACGCAGTCGAAGATTTGCCGCGGCTGCAGGGTTGCCAAGAGAAATCGGTGCCAAGGCCAAAGTCGACAGGTCGCCTTCGGAAAGGGCACCCGGCGGTGGCGAGACAACAAGGCGCGCCGACACCAGGGCGACAAGCGCGACAACGGAAAAGGCGAGTATTCCTCTCAGCAACATCCGGTATGACCGATCTCGATTACTTCGCCAATCCGCGCCGACTCAGAAGAAACACGTTCAAGATTGCCAAACAC
>Ga0209561_1000069_pt1 | contig 34107 bp, 33 predicted proteins | sample WorMettrBAHAMAS2_FD_187393 | JGI IMG/M metagenome (GOLD analysis project Ga0209561, IMG submission 187393) | Marine gutless worms symbiont microbial communities from Max Planck institute for Marine Microbiology, Germany - Inanidrilus... | ecosystem: Host-associated > Annelida > Digestive system... | reverse complement strand
AATAACCCGCAACATCTCTTCCAGCCGATCGCCGGTCTCAGACAGACGTCGCATATGATCCGGAAGGTCGAAAAATCCAAGCTGTTTCATGGCATCCCCCTCGGAAAGCCATCGAATCACAAAACCGCCAAATTGGCGAGGTTAATGGGGGTGTCCGATTGACTTCCACACGGTTCAACCGGGCCAAACGAACCACACATCGGCGAACCGTGACCGTTCCGCAGACCCACGATCCGGTGGCACATCCGCTGATGGCGAGGGGTGACTCCACCCGCCCTAAATGTCGCCACTTTAGAAAGGGAACCAAGAAATGAGGAAATTGGCGAAATCGAGGGCGGAAGAACTGTTCACCGCTTCCCAGAAAAAGGACAAACAAGCCCTCAAGGAAAAGGAGAAGGCGCGACAGAAAGAAGCTGAGCGTGTCGCACGCCTCAGGGCCTTGCGCCTCGCCAAAGAGGCCGCCGACAAAGAGGCCGCCGCGAACCCCAAAAGTGGGTCCGACGCCGGCAAAGGATCGTCGCCGCGCTTGCCGCAGGCACACCGGCATAACTCTTAACGGGCTCGGAAACATCGTATGACCAAATACGGAAATTGGAACATACGGTCACGGCGAAAACTCAATTGGCGGCGATTTCCGGACGGTGACTAGCCGAGAAACCCGCGGCGTCGGTCTCGGCCTGACCCTGGTCAAGCGCATCGCCGAACTGCGCGCCGGCTCCGTCGAGGTACGCTCGCAGACCGGCCGCGGCACCACGGTGATCTGCCGGCTCCGGACATCACCGCCGAGCGACGGGGGTGGTGGCGAGCGCGCGGCGGCCTCAGGGGAGACGGTGCCGGTTTAATTAAGCGCCTAGTCGGCTATCTTGACTTCTCCGCCCTCGTAAATGGCGCTTTCACGGGTCCCGTCCGGCAATGTCACCTCGATTCGCCCATCCGGATAACCGTCCTTGAATGTCCCCTCGATCCGGACACCATAGGGTGACGAGAGGACACCTTGCCCGTTCTGGTCGCCGCGTTCCCACTGACCGTCGTAGCGGAACCCGTTCGAGAAGAAAAACGTACCAGTGCCTTGGGGCTGGCCTCGCACGAACTCGCCTTCATAGCGGCCGCCGCTGGCGAAGGTCTTGACTCCTTGGCCGTGTTCCCAGTGTTCCCGAAACTCGCCTTCGTAACGATCGCCGTTCGACCAAATAAAGGTGCCGGCTCCATGGAATTTGCCGTCTTTCCATTCACCCTGGTAGCGATGGCCTGTGATTTCCATGATGGAGGTTCCGAAACCGTGTTTCTTTCTAAACTCCCCCTCGTACCAACCTCCGTTTCCCGTCGTCCAAACGCCACGGCCGTGCGGTTTGGAATCCAGAAGATCTCCCTCGTAACGCACTGTCGTTTTCCTGTCGGGAACAGGATTGAAAACGACCGAGCCGTAACCGGTCAATTTGCCCTCTACCCATCGCCCTTCAAATCGAAGCAGGCCACCAGACAGCACTTCTACGCCGGGTCCGTGTTTTATGCCGTCGCGGTATTCGCCGACAAAGGTCGTGATTTCGTCTATCAGCGCTCCTTGCCCATGTGGTTTCCCCCTCCGGAACCGCCCTTTGTAATGGACCGCGGATTTCCCGTCGAAAGACCAACGGGCCGCCCCGACGCCCTCCGCCGTTCCCGCAAAACAGGGTCCGACGTACGACATTGGGACCTCGGGTTTCAGGTAGTCGAACCAGACGGCACAACCCGTCTTCGGGTCATGATACCAGTTGCCCGCTGTCGCGGAACTCGGCATCGCCGATGGCAGGATTAGAATCGTCAGGAGGAGTAATCGGGGGACGGTGGTAAGGGATCGGAGCATGGTAGTCGGCCGCCCCCTCAATCGAACAGCTTGTCGATCTCGTCCTGATCGAGGGTCACGGCTTCCGCTTCCGCCTCGTCGAAGTCGCCGTTGATGATGGCGCTCGAGCGGTCCATGAGCTTCTGGACGTCCTGGGCGAGCGTGGTCACCACATGGCGGAGATGCTCGTTGTCGCCGCCGTTGTTGATCACCGTTTCGATCTCGCCGATGCCGTCGGCGATCTTCTGGTTGATCTGCTCGGTCACGTCGTCGAAGGCGACCCGGTATTTCTCAGGCGCGTTCTCGTAGGCGAGGACGGCCAGGTCCTTGTCGGAAAACGTCGAATCGCGGAAGTGTTCTGCATAGGTCTTGGGCGCCCACTCCTTGGCCTCCTCCAGGCATTCGGGCATGTCCGGGATCATGTCGATCATCATGATCACCTCGTTGAAATGGTTGAGGTAATCGGTCGCCAACAACGTCTCGTCGTTGATGTTGGTGCCCTGAACCAGGCGCCGGTAGGTGTTGGTCAGTTTGAGATCGTCTTCGGTCATGCCTTCGCCGCGATTATTATGCGGATATTAGACCATGAGGGTCGTTGTCCGACAATCCAATTGGAGCACACGCAATGACTGCACTGTGAACTCCTGTTACGGCCGGATCCCGGCCAACGCCGCCGTAAAGCGGTCGATTTCTGTTACCGTGTTGTAGTAGTGGACGGAGGCCCGGACCACCGCGTCGAGACCGCGATGCTCCATATCGAGCCGGGTCGAGCCGACGGTCGAGTGGGTGACGTTGATGGCCTCTTCTGCCAGCCGCGCCCGGACCCGGTCCGGTTCGACCCCGTCCATGGTGAAGGTGACGATGCCGCAGGTCTCGCGCCCCAGGTCGCGCACCGTCACGCCGGGCGCGGCGGCGAGGTTGTCTCTCAGCGTCCCGGCGAGGTGCGTAACGCGGTCATGGATCGCCTTCATGCCCCACGAGAGAGCATAGTCAATGGCGACACCGAGACCGATCTTGCCGGCGATCGAGTCCTCCCAATTCTCGAAGCGCCGAGCATCATCGCGCAGTTCGTATTCGTCCGCCGCCGTCCACTGGGCTGAATGCAGGTCGAGCATGGGCGGTTCGAAACGATCCAGCAGGGTCTCGCGCATATAGAGGAAGCCGGTGCCGCGGGGACCGCGCAGGTATTTGCGCCCGGTGACCGACAGCATGTCGCAACCGATGTCCTCGACGTCGACCGGGAGCTGCCCAACCGATTGGCAGGCATCCAGCAGGTAGGGGATGCCGGCGGCCCGGGCGACGCGGCCAATGGCGGCGGCCGGATTGACCAGCCCACCGTTGGTCGGCACATGGGTGATGGAGATCAGCTTGACCCGGTCGTCGATGAGGTTTTCCAGCGCTTCGACGGAGAGCTCGCCGGTCTCGTCACTCGGCACCATGACGATCTCGATGCCGCGGGTCTTGGCCGCCTGCAGGTAGGCGATGTAGTTGCTGGCGTATTCGGCCTCTGCGGTGAGGATCCTGTCGCCCGGCTGCATCGTCTGCAGGAACCCATAGAAGGCCATGCACCAGGCGACCGTGGCGTTCTCGACGACGGCGATCTCGTGGGGCTTGGCGTTGATCAGCTCGGCCGCCGCCGCGTAGGTCCGTTCCTGCGCCTCGATCGTTTTCGCCGCCGCTTCGTAGCCGCCGATCGCCGCCTCCAGATCGATATGATCCTTGAGCGCCGCGATCACCAGTCCGGGCATCAGAGCGGCACCGGCGTTGTTGAAATGCAGCACATTGTCGGTGCCGGGCGTGTCGGCCCGGGCCTTGTCGACGTCGAAGGTCATGGTTATCCGTCCTTGGTTGGCGCCGCCGTCCCGGTGGGGAGGCCCTTGCTCGTCGAATGTTCGAAATGCAGTTCCCGGTCGGGAAACACGTAAGCATAGGCGGCGTGAGCCGCAAAAGCGGCCTCGGAAAAGCCGGTCAGGATCAGTTTGTGCTTGTTGGGATAGTAGGCGATATCGCCGACGGCAAAGACGCCAGGCAGATTGGTCGCCGCCGTCGTCGGGTCGACCAGGATGTGATGGGCGTCGGTCTCCAGCCCCCAGCCGGCGACGGGACCCAGGTCCTGGGCAAGGCCGAAGAAGGGTAGCAATACGTCGGCGGCGAGGTGTTTTTCCTGATCGTCGAAATCGCGGACGACAACGGTTTTCAAGCCTTCGTCGTCGCCTTCGAGCGCCGCCAGCTGATAGGGCACGACCAGGTCGACGGCGCCGGCCGCCACCCGTTCGTCGAGGCGTTCGACGCTGGCCGGCGCGGCGCGGAATTTGGGCCGGCGGTGCACCAACGACACGCGTTCGGCGACGTCCGACAACGACAAGGCCCAGTCAACGGCCGAATCGCCGCCGCCGGCGATGACCACCTTTTTCTCCCTGTAATCTTCGCGCTTGCCGACCCAGTAGTTGACGCCCCGGCCCGGACCGAGTGTTTCATAGGCCTCGATGCCGGCAAGCGGCGGCCGGTTCGGCCCGAAGGCACCGGCACCGCCGGCGATGATCACGGCCTTGACCTCGATGGCGAGCCCCGACCCCGTCGTTACCCGCCAGCCGTTTTCGGTCTTGGTCAGGCCCTGGGCGGCGGCGCCCAGGTGGTAGACGGGCCCGAAGGGTTCCGCCTGCTCGGCCAGGCGTTCGACTAGGTCGGCGCCGCTGATGACCGAAAATCCGGGGATGTCGTAAATCGGCTTTTCCGGGTAAAGAGCCCGGCATTGGCCGCCGACGGCGTCGAGCGCATCGACGACCTGGCATGACATGCCGAGCAATCCGCATTCGAAAACGCTGAACAGGCCGACCGGCCCGGCGCCGATGACGGCGACGTCCGTGCGTTCGGTAGTCGGGTCTGTTGTCTCGTTCAAGGGCCGGTCTCGTCGAAACATTGCGAACGGGCCTAAACATGGCGACGGGCGGCCCCATAGGCAAGTCCGAGCCTTGCCCGGGCCGGGCCGGACCGATAAAAACCGGCCATGGCGGAAAACACGGAACCGCATGCAATCCTGGAGCTCGACGGCGAGGCCGATACGGCGCGGCTGGCCGAGCGTCTGGCGTCAATGATCGGACCCGGCGACATGATTGCGCTCACCGGCGGCCTCGGCACCGGTAAGACGGTCCTGGCCCGCGCCCTGATCCGGGCCCGGACCCGCCCCGACGAAGAGGTGCCGAGCCCGACCTTCACCTTGGTCCAGGTCTACGAAACCGACGCCGAACCCGTCTACCACTTCGATCTCTACCGCATCGAGGACACGGAGGAGATCTATGAACTGGGGTTTGAGGAAGCGCTTTTCGACGGCGTCGTCCTCGTCGAATGGCCGGACCGCCTGGGCACCCTGCTGCCGTCCGACCGGCTCGACGTGGAATTGCAGCAAGGCGCGGGGCCCGACCGGCGCATTGCCCGCTTGACCGGGCGCGGCTATTGGATCGCACGCATGACCGACGCCTTCTCGGAAGGGGCCATTCATGGTTGACCGCGAAGCCCGGATCGAGGCCTTCCTGGCCGGCCACGGCTGGGCCGGCGGTAGCCGCAGGCTGCTCGCCGGCGACGCCTCGTTCCGCCGCTACGACCGCTTGGAACGGGACGGGAGGCGCGCCGTTCTCATGGACGCGCCGCCGCCCATGGAGGACGTCCGGCCCTTCATCCGCGTCGCCCGCCATCTCAAGGGTCTGGGCCTGAGCGCGCCTGAAATCCTCGCCGCCGATGAGGACGGTGGGCTCCTGCTGCTCGAAGACCTCGGTGATGATACCTTCACGCGGATCCTGGAGATGGCACCCGGGCGCGAAGCAACGCTTTACGAACTGGCCGTCGACGTCCTCGCCCATCTGCACAACCGGCTGCCGGAAGAGGCCGTGCCGGAACGCCTCGCTCCCTACGACGACGACAAGCTCCTGGAAGAGGCTTTCCTGCTGACCGATTGGTATCTGCCCGCCGTCACCGGCAGCGATACGCCGGCCGCTGCGCGAGACAGCTACCGTGATCTGTGGCTCGAACTCTTCGAGCCTGTCCATGCCCAGCCGGTAACCCTGGTGCTGCGCGACTATCACGTCGACAACCTGATGGTGCTCGACGGCCACGATGGCGTTGCCGCCTGCGGTCTGCTCGATTTCCAGGACGCCGTCGCCGGTGCCGCCGCCTATGACCTGATGTCGCTCCTCGAGGACGCCCGGCGCGACATCGATCCCCGCCTGAAAGCGGCCATGCTGGCCCGCTACTTTGCCGCCCAGCCGGATCTTATCGAGCCGGGCCCGGCGCGGGACGCCTTCGGAACCGCCTTCGCCATCCTCGCCGCCCAGCGCCATGCCAAGGTCATCGGCATTTTCACCCGGCTTTGTTTGAGGGATGAAAAACCCGATTACCTGAGGCATATTCCGAGGCTCTGGCGCTTGCTGGAAACCAAACTGCAGGACCCGGCCATGGCCGCCCTCAAGGCTTGGTTCGACGAACACGTACCGAACGACTTGAGAAGGATCCCCGAATGCCCAGCGGCGATCTGACCCAACGTCCCGTCGACGGGATGCCGGCACGCGCCATGATCCTTGCCGCCGGCCTCGGCGAGCGCATGCGGCCGATCACCGACAAGAAGCCGAAACCGTTGATCGAGGTCAACGGCCGCGCCCTCATCGACCATGCGCTCGATCGCCTCGCCGACAGCGGTGTCGAGGAAGTCATCGTCAACCTGCACTATCTGGGCGACATGATCGAACGCCACCTGGGCCTGCGCGGCGAACCGGCGGTCCGTTTTTCCTGGGAGAAGGACCAACTGCTCGATACCGGCGGCGGTGTTCGTGAGGCGCTTCCGATGCTCGGCAAAGGACCCTTTTGGGTGGTCAACGCCGACGCCCTCTGGCTCAACGGACCGACCGACATGATGGCGCGCATGACGGAGGCCTGGAACGACGAGATCATGGACGGCCTGCTTTTGCTGCATTCGACGGTCGATGCCTATGGCTACGACGGCCTCGGCGACTTTTGCGCCGAAGCCGACGGCCGCCTGACCCGTCGCCCGGAAATGGAGGTCGCACCGTGGCTGTTCGCCGGCATCCAAATCCTGCATCCGCGCCTGTTCGAAGACGCGCCGGATGGCGCCTTCTCGCTCAACCGACTCTACGACCGGGCGTTGGAGGCGGAGCGCCTCTACGGTATGGTCCATGACGGCGAATGGTTCCACGTCGGCACGCCGGACGGCCTCGACGAGGCCGAGGAATTCATGAAATACCGTTACGCGGGCATCCAGCGCCGCTGACGCAGGTCCGATACGGGGGGTGGAAATCGTGAGCGGCGCGAAGGTTCCCAGCGATCCCCCGAGCACTTCCGTCTTCACCATCGCGCCGCACCTCCCTTTCGTCGATACCCTGGCCGCCGGCATCGTGGAGCGCTGGGGCGGCGATCCCCTGTCCCTGGCCCGGGTCCGCGTGCTGCTGCCGACGCGCCGCTCATGCCGCAGCCTGCGCGAAGCGTTCCTGCGTTTGAGCGGCGGCAAACCGACCCTGCTGCCCAACATGACACCCTTGGGCGACGTCGATGAGGATGCCCTTTTCATCGGTGCCGAAGCGGCTGTCGGTGAGGCCATCGACGGCCCCTTGGAATCGATGGCGGGCCCCGACATACCGCCGGCCATCGGCGGCCTGCGCCGCCAGCTTCTGCTCGGCCGCCTGGTCATAGCGCGCGACAGCGTCACCCCGGACCAGGCCATCCGCCTCGCCGGTGAGCTGGCGAAACTGCTCGACCAGGTCCACACGGAACGTCTGTCCTTCGACCGATTGGCCGAGTTGGCGCCGGACCGTTTCGCCGATCATTGGCGCGAGGTCCTGCGTTTCCTGACCATTCTCACCGATCTCTGGCCCGGCGTTCTTGCCGAAGAGGGCGCGATCGATCCCGCCGACCGGCGTAACCGGCTGCTCGATACGCAATCCGAGTTGTGGCGTACCCAGCCGCCGGAAAGCCCGATCGTTGCCGCCGGGTCGACGGGCAGCATCCCGGCAACGGCCGATCTCTTGAATACCGTCGCCCAATTGCCTCAAGGTGTCGTCGTCCTGCCGGGACTGGACCGCGATGCGGCGGATGACCATTGGGAGGGTCTCGAGGCGCACCATCCGCAATACGGTCTGGCTCGTCTGCTCGACCATATCGGTGTGCGCCGCGACGCTGTTATCGACTGGCCGGCCCCGCTGGAACGAGTGTCGGCGAAAGGGTTGTCAACCGATCGGACGGCGTTGTTGCGAGACGCCCTGGCCCCACCCGGCACGGCTTCAGAGCAGAACCCGATCGCCGACGGTACGCTTGACGGGATCAACCGCGTCGATTGCCCGACGCCGCGGGAGGAGGCGGCGGTGATCGCGCTCGCCATCCGCGAGGTCTTGGAGATCCAGGGCAAGACCGTGGCGCTGGTGACGCCGGATCGCGGCCTCGCCCGGCGCGTAACGGCGGAGTTGGCGCGCTGGCGCATCGAAATCGATGATTCCGCCGGCCTGCCTTTGACCCAGACGCCACCCGCGAACTTTCTCCGATTGACGGCCCGCATGATCGCCCAAGACCTGGCGCCGGTAGCGCTGCTGGCTGCCCTCAAGCATCCGCTCTGCCGGTGCGGTATGGCGCCGGCGGCCTTTCGCGCCGCCGTCCGCCGACTGGAAATCGAGGCGCTTCGGGGTCCGCGCCCCGACCCGGGTCTCGACGGCCTCAGACGTACCCTGCCGGCATCCGGAGATGACGACCAGCAATCGATATCCGGATTGGCATTGGTCACCACCTCTATCGAAGAGGTCGGCAGGGATTTCATCCAGCTGATGGCGGCAAAGACCGCTGCCGTCGGCGAACTTGTCCGAGCCCATGCCGCCTTTGCCGAACGTTTGTGCCAAGGGAACGACGAGGCAGGCGGCGGCGACGACGAAGTCGGTTCACGCCGTCTCTGGTCCGGCGACGACGGCGAACAATTGGCCATGTTCCTGTCGGAACTGGCCGACGCTGCCGGGGCGTTCGGCGACATATCCCCCGTCACCTACCCGGCCCTGCTCGACGCCCTGATGTCAGGGCTCGTCGTGCGGCCGCGCTATGGCCGCCACCCGCGCGTCCACATCTGGGGTCTTCTCGAGGCCCGCCTTCAACGCGCCGACCTGATGATCCTGGCCGGTCTCAACGAAGGCACCTGGCCGCCGGAGCCGAACGCCAGCCCGTGGATGAGCCGGCCGATGATGAAACGCTTCGGCCTGCCGCTGCCGGAACGGCGCATCGGGTTGACGGCCCATGACTTCACACAGGCCGCCGGCGCTCCCGAGGTCCTGCTGACCAGGTCCGAACGGGTGGAGGGCGCGCCCAGCGTGCCGTCGCGCTGGCTGCTCAAGCTCGACAGCCGCGTCGAGGCGGCAGGCCTCGGTGAACGCCTTCCGGCCCGGCCGGAACTGCTCGCCTGGGCCGCTGCCCTCGACCGGCCGAAGACCGTCGCACCGATCGCCCCGCCCCGGCCAACACCGCCGCTCGACGCACGACCGCGGCGCCTTTCGGTGACGCGGGTCGAGACCTGGGTGCGCGATCCCTACGCCATCTACGCGGAACGGATCCTGAGGCTCAGACCACTCGATCCCGTCGACGCCGATCCGGGCGCCGCCGAGCGCGGCATCCTCATCCACAAGGCCCTGGAGCGGTTCGTCGAGACCCACCCGGAATCCCTGCCCGACGACCCGGCGGCGGAACTGATCGATATCGGCCGGCGTGTGTTCGAGGAACACCTGGTCCGACCCGGGGTGCGCGCCTTCTGGTGGCCGCGGTTCGTGCGCATCGCGCATTGGTTCGCGGACTTCGAGCGGGACCGCCGCCGGACCGGTATGAAAACGGTGGCGACGGAGACAACCGGTGAACTGACTATCGCCACCGGCGGCGACCCGTTCGTCCTGACCGCTAAGGCTGATCGCGTCGACGCGACCGCCGGCGGCCGCCTTGCCATCCTCGATTACAAGACCGGTGTGGCGCCGACGGCGCCGCAGGTGGAAACGGGCTTGGTGCCGCAGCTGTCCCTGGAGGCGGCAATGGCGCTCGACGGCGCCTTTGCTGGGATCGAGACCGACGTTATCGGCGACCTCGTATATCTCAGGCTCACCGGCGGTCGGATACCGGGAGAGGAACGGGTCCTCAAGCTCGATGCCATGGATGTCGCCGCCAAGTCATTGGACGGTCTGAAACGACGCATCGCCGCCTTCGACAATCCGAAAACCCCCTACCTGTCGAGACCGCGGCCCATGTTCGAGGGGCGCTTCGGCGACTACGACCATCTGGCCCGGGTCCGCGAATGGCGCACCGCCGAGGGAGACGAGTGATGAGCGCGGGATCGCCGAAACGCGACCTCGGCACCCACCTGCAACGCCAGGTGACGGCGGCCGATCCGGAGCGCTCCGTCTGGGTCTCGGCCAACGCCGGCACCGGCAAGACCTGGGTCCTGATCAACCGCATCCTGCGCCTGCTGCTGGCCGGGATCGAGCCGACCAAGATCCTGTGCCTGACCTTCACCAAGGCGGCCGCCGCCGAAATGGCCAACCGCTTGAACCAACGCCTCGGCAAATGGTCGGTGATGGCCGGACCGGACCTCGCCCGCGATCTCGAAGACCTGACCCTGGACGCACCCGACGCCGCCACCCTGGCGACGGCGCGGCGCCTGTTCGCGGCAACGCTCGATACGCCGGGCGGGCTAAAGATCCGAACCATCCACTCTTTTTGTGAGTCACTGCTCGGCCGCTTCCCGGTGGAGGCCGGCCTGGCGCCGCATTTCTCCGTCGTCGACGAGCGCATCGCCGGTGAACTGCGGGCCGAAGCCCGCGACCGCCTGATGGCCGGCGCCGGCCGGAGCGACGAGGACCTCGACGCGGCCCTCGCGGCGCTCGCCGGGATGGTCGACGAGGTCGGTTTCCAGCGTGTGATGAACGAATTGGACGCCGACCGCCATCGTCTTGCCGCCATGTTGGACCACTGGCGGGGCATCGATGGCGTCGAGGCGGCCCTGCGCCAGCACCTGGACCTGGGTCCTGAGGATACGGCCGACAACCTGATCGCGGCCGGCGCCGGTAGAGACCGGGACGACCTGCTGCGCGCCGCCGCCGCCCTTGCCGGCGGCAGTAAGACGGACCACGCCCGGGGCGACGCGATACGCGGCTGGGTCGACGGCGACACCGTCCCCTTTGCCGGCTACCGGGCCCAGTTCATCAACAAGGACGGATCGGCCAAGGCCAGGCTGGCGACCAAGGCCGTCGAGGAGGCCGATCCCGGCACCGTCGACATCCTGCTCGACGAGCAAAGGCGCCTCCTCGACCTGGATGACCGGCTGAAAGCTCTGCGCACGGTCGAAGCGACGCGCGTGCTCCTGACCATCGGTGCCGCCCTGATCGCCGCCTACGAATCCCTGAAAACGGAACGCGCGCTGCTCGACTACGACGACTTGATCCTTAAGGCCCGCGACCTTCTGGCCGACGGTCGCGTCGCCTGGGTCCATTACAAGCTCGACGGCGGCATCGACCATATCCTGGTCGACGAAGCCCAGGATACCAGCCCCCAGCAATGGGACGTCATTGCCGCACTGGCCGATGAGTTCTTCGCCGGCATGGGCGCCGGCGATGAGGACCGCGAACTGGAGCGCACCGTCTTTGCCGTCGGCGACCCGAAACAATCGATCTACAGCTTCCAGGGTGCCGATCCGGCCCGCTTCGCCGCCATGCGCGCGTTCTTCCGCGAGCGCGCCGGCGGTGCGCGCGAGGCGTGGGACGAGATCGAACTGGCGCTGTCCTTCCGCTCCGTTTGGACGGTGCTGGGTGCCGTCGATCAGGTCTTCAAACCGGACCCGGCCCGCGACGGTCTCGGTGAGCCGGTACGGCCGATCCGCCACTTGTCGTCACGCGACGGGCAGGCCGGGTTGATCGAATTGTGGCCGCCCCTGGTCCCCGATGACGTTACCGAGGAAGACCCCTGGGATGCGCCCCTCGACCAGATGTCGGCGAAGAGCCCGGCCTTCCGTCTGGCCGAACGCATTGCCGCGACCATCGGAGGCTGGCTGGAGACAGGGGAAGTCCTGGAGTCGTCCGGGCGCCCCGTCGAGGCCGGCGACATCATGATCCTGGTCCGCACCCGCGGCCGCTTCGCCGAGGAGATGGTCCGCCAGCTGAAACAGCGCCGCATCCCCGTCGCCGGGTCGGACCGCATGGTCCTGACCGATCAGATCGCCGTCATGGACTTGATCGCAGTGGGCCGTTTCGCGCTATTGCCGGACGACGACCTCAATACGGCCGTGATTCTGAAATCACCTCTCGGCGGTCTCGATGACGACGATATTTTCCGCCTCGCCAACGGACGCACCGGAACGGTTTGGGCTAGTCTCCTTTCTAAGCGGGATGATGACCGGCGGTTCGAAACCGCGGCCAAGCGCCTCGAAACCTGGCTCGCTCGTGCCGACTATCAGCCGCCGTTCGAATTCTTTTCGGAACTATTGGGTGCCGACGGCGGTCGGCGCCGCCTGCTGTCCCGCCTTGGGCCCGACGCCGACGACCCCATTGACGAGTTCCTCAACCTGGCGCTCGCCTTCGAACGGGACCACGCACCAAGCCTGGAGGGGTTCCTCCATTGGATCGAGACCGGCGGCACCCAGATCAAGCGCGATCTCGAACACGGCAGCGGCGAGGTTCGGGTGATGACCGTTCACGGTGCCAAGGGGCTACAATCGAACATCGTCTTTTTGCCGGACACCTGTTCGCTGCCCGACGTCAGACACGGCGCCCGGCTCTACTGGAGGGAAACGGATGCGGCACCGTTGGCGCTATGGCCGGCGATCAAGGACAACGAAGGCGCGCTCTGCCGGGAACTGGCCGACCGCAAGACCGCCGAGGCGGCGCGCGAATACCGGCGCCTGCTCTATGTGGCCATGACCCGTGCCAAGGACCGCCTTTATGTCTGTGGCTGGGAAGGCAAAAGGGCTCGGCCGGAAGGATGCTGGTACGACCTGATCGCAGCCGGCATGGCGGCGTTGCCCGGCGCCGAGGAAACGCCCCTCGCCGACGGTATCGCGGGGCTCCGGGTCCGTTCGCCCCAGGAGATGCCAGCCGATCAGACCGGGGCGGAGCGCGCCGGTAGCGACGACGAGGCCGACTTGCCCGCCTTCGTGACCCTGCCGCCGATGCCGGAACCGGCCCCTCCGGTACCGCTGGCGCCGTCGCGGCCGGCCGGCGACGAGCCGCCGGTGCAGTCTCCTTTCGACGGCGGCGCCGAAAACCGGTTCCGCCGCGGGCTTCTCATCCACCGGCTCCTCGAAGTCCTCCCCGCCCTCGATCCGTCGGGGCGGGAGGCAGCGGCACTGCGTTTCCTCGGTCAACCCGGCCATGGATTGTCGAAGGGCGAGCAAGCGGATATTGCGGCCGAGACGCTTAGGGTGCTTACCGACCCGCGATTTGCCGAACTGTTCGGACCGGGAAGCCTTGCCGAAGTGCCGTTGACGGGACAGGTGGGCGACGAGGATACGGGCGGGGTGATCTCGGCCCAGATCGACCGCCTCGTCGTCACCGAAGAGGCGGTTCTGATCGTCGACTACAAGACGAATCGGCCGCCGCCAAAGACCGCAGACGGCGTATCCGATATCTACCGCATGCAGATGGCTGCCTATACCGCCGCGCTCAAGAGTGTCTTTCCCGAACACAAGATCCGCGCCTTTCTGCTGTGGACGGACGGCCCCAGCATCATGGAACTTCCGGAAGAAATCCTGGCGCCATACGCTGCTTGACGCGGGCCGGGGGCATGCCTAGATTTCCCCCAGAACTCTTCAAAACCGCGCATGGCGCGAATACCGGACACGATATTTCGCTGATAGGATTTGCAAATGCCGAAACAGGTTACCGACGACTCCTTCAAAGCCGACGTTCTCGAAGCCGATGGCCCTGTTCTGGTCGATTTCTGGGCCGAATGGTGCGGGCCGTGCAAACAGATCGCACCGGCCCTCGAGGAGATCTCCCAGGAGATGGGTGACCGTGTGACGGTCGCCAAGATCAACATCGACGACAACCCGACGACGCCATCGCAATACGGCGTGCGCGGTATCCCGACGTTGATGCTATTCAAGGGCGGCGAGGTGGCCGCCACTAAGATCGGCGCCCTACCGAAGGGCGCGCTGGTCGATTGGGTCGAATCGGTGATCTGAACAACCGGCGATACGAACGTCAAACCCCGCCCCAAGAGGGCGGGGTTTTTATTTGCGGAACAGTGATGAACCAATGTTACAAAACCACTGTTCCAAACATGGCCGGAAACGAAATATCCGTATAACCTAGGGGAAAGGCCTGGGGACGGGTGAGTTGGACAACAAAAAGATTTCGAGCGATGAGGTCATCGGCGCGCTGGATCACCTGCGGATCGGCATGGCGATATTCGATTCCGATGACAGGCTCGTCTACCACAACGGCCACTTCCGTTACATGTACATGTCCCTGGAGGACGTCGAAACGATCGACGGCTGGACCTTTGAGCAGCTGCTCCGCCATCTGATGGATAGCGGCGAGTTCGCCGGGCTGGAGGTCATCGAGGACCCTGAGGGATGGATCGCTTCTCGCCTCGAGAACCATCGCAAGAAATTCAACGTAGCAACCGAACGCCTGGCCACCGGCAAGTAGATCGAGATCAAGGAACGCAGTCTCGGCGACGGACGGGCCATCTGCATCTGGTCGGACGCGACGGAACAAAACCGGTATCTGGCGCGCCTCGAAGCGGCCATGGACTGCATCGCCGACGGCTTTGCCGTCTGGGACCAGATGGATAACCTGGTCCGCTTCAATGAACGGTTCGCCAGCCGCTTCGATTTGGACGGTGTCAACCTGAAAGAGGGCCAGAGCCGCGAGACGGTGTTGACTGGACTTGCCGAAAGCGGCCTCCTCGTCCTGACGGAGACACCGGCCGAGTGGGTCGACGGAATTCTGAAACGAGCCATGAGCGTTTCGCATCACACCGAGCTCGAGTTCACGGACGACACCCACTTCATCCTGGCCGAGCGGCGGTCCAGCGACGGCGGCATCGTCTCGGCACTGACCGACATCACCGAGCTGAAACATAAAGAACGCGAACTGATCTTTCGCGGCAAGTCGCTGGAGGAAGCCAACAGCGAACTGGAGATGGTCAACGACAGCCTCGAGCGCCAGGGTGCCGAACTGGTTCACATGGCCGAGCAGATCGACGCCAGCCATACGGCCCTGAAACTGCGCGACGCGGCCCTGGCCAAGATGGAGGCCCGGCAAAGGGCCGTGCTCAATACCATCGCCGACGCGCTCGTCGTCGTCGACAAGCAGGGTTACATCGAGATTCTCAACCCGATGACGGAATCGGTCATGGGATTGGCCGGCGAACAAGCGCACGGCCGCGCCCTCGGCGAACTCATCCAAGTCGAAGTCGAAGGCGAACTGATCGGCGACATCCCGGCCTACCTGGCGGCCATCCACGAGGAAATGGAAGACTCCGGCGAGGACGCCTCGAAGCATGTGGAGCTGACCATCCGGCGGCGCGACGGCACCAGCCTGCCTGTGGAAATGGCCATCGACGACGTCGAGAGCCTCGATCACCATTTCTACGTCATCACGTTGCGCGACATCAGCGAACGCAAGGTCGCCGAGCGGAACCTCCAGGATGCACACGACTCGCTGGAGCGCCGGGTCGATGAACGGACCGAGGAACTGTCGAAGGAGATCGAGGAACACCGCAAGACGGAGAACGAATTGAACGAGGCCAAGCTGATCGCCGAGGATGCCAACTGGGCGAAAAGCCAGTTCCTCGCCAACATGAGCCATGAGCTGCGGACGCCTTTGAACGGCATCATCGGCTTTTCGGAAATGCTCAAGGAAGAGTATTTCGGCGCCATGGGCAACGAAAAGTACCGGGAATACGCGACCGACATCAACATGTCGGGTCAGCACCTGCTGGCCCTGATCAATGACATCCTGGACCTGTCGAAAATCGAACTGGGGGCGATGGACCTGGAGGAAGGTTACATCGACGTCGGCGCCGTCATTGAAACCTGCGTCGCCATGGTCCGCGACCGAGCCGGACGCGAGCGGATTACCCTTTCCGTCGAGGGGATCGAGGGGCTGCCCTTGCTCTACGGCGACGAGCGTCGGGTCAAGCAAATCCTGCTCAACGTGCTATCCAACGCGGTCAAGTTCACGCCGCCGGGCGGCGAGGTGACGATCGCCCAGTTCCTCTCCGATCGCGGCGGTTATTGTATATCCGTCGAGGATACCGGCGTCGGTATCTCGGCCGATGACATCAATCGCATCCTGCAGCCCTTCACCCAAGTTGCCGACAGCCATACGCGGGACTACGAGGGAGTCGGCCTCGGACTCAGTATCTGCAAATCCCTGATCCAGGCGCACGGTGGTGAACTGGCCCTATCGAGCGAGGTGGGAAAGGGCACCCGCGTCGAAATCCTGTTCCCGCCGGAACGGACCGTCGTTCCGAAAGACGGCTAACCAGGTCACGGTTCGACCGCCCGCAATCCCAATTCCCCCGCCGCTTGGCGCAGGATCGACCAGCCGGCGTGCAGCGCCAGGGCCGCGATGGCGAAACCGACGGCGAGGTCCGGCCATTGGGTGCCGCTCGACCAGACAGCTAAGGCAGCGCCGATGACGGCGATGTTGGCGATGGCATCGTTGCGGCTGCACAGCCAAACCGAGCGCATATTCGAATCGCCGTTGCGGAACCGGTAGAGCAAGGCCGCGCACAGCAGGTTGGCGGCCAGCGCCAAGGTGCCGATGCCGCCCATCGTCGGTGCTTTGGGCAGGGCCGGTTCGTACAGGCGGCCGGCCGTTTCGGCCATCACCCAAAGACCGAAGACGACCAGCGACAACCCCTTCAGCAGGCCGGCGCCCGAGCGCATGCGCGGTCCGTAACCGAGGACCAGGAGCGTAATCGCATAGGTCGCCGTGTCGCCCAGAAAATCCAAGGCATCGGCCTGCAGGGCCACGGAGCGTGCCAACCATCCCGCCGTCCACTCGGTCACACACATGACGCCGTTGACCACCATGACGATCCACAGAACGCGGCGGTAGATCGGATCCTGGGGTTGGTGATCACCGGTGCCACAGCAATGGGTGCCCATGGTAGGCCTCGTCCGGAGTCTCGCTCGCCGGCTCATTGGCGTGCTCGATCATGTCGGTGAGAATGTTGCGCACATGTTGATCGGCCGCCGCATAGAAGATCTGCCGGCCGTCTCGCTGCGAGCGCACCATGCGCGCACCTTTGAGCAGCCGGAGATGATGGCTGACCAAGGACACGGACGCCCCGATGGCGGTGGCGATGTCACCGACGCTGACCGGCCCGTCGAGACAGGCGAGGACAACTTTGAGGCGCGTCGGGTCGCCCAGCAGCCGGAACACCTCGGCGACTTCGGTGATCTGGTCTTCGGAGGGTGTCATGGGTTTAGAGTAATACAATTGAACAAGTGTTCAAGTATTTTATCGGAGATACAGCGGATGCCGACTACGAACCGAGTCTACCAATTGTTCCGTAACTCGCGGAGCTTGAGAAAGACGGCTTTTTCGTCCGGTTCATCGGGCAGGTCGGGGAAGGCCTCGCGCAGCATGGCGATGACGCTGGGGCTGTGCAGCCGGAAGAAGGTGTTGACTTCTTTTTCCAGGGCCAGGGTGGTGACGAAGGCGTTGTCCGTATCCTGCTCGTCGATGTCCACCAACAGCGCCTCGGCCCTCGCGTTGTCCGGTTCCCGATCCAACGTGAAGGCAAGGTTGTTGGCGATGTAGTCGTGGCCCGGATAGATCAGGGTATCGTCGGGGAGCTTCGCCAACTGGCCGGCGAAGGTGTCGTAGAGCTCGGACGGGTGACCGCCGTTATGGCAATTGCCGGCACCGGCGTTGAACAGCGTATCGCCGCAAAACAGCGCCGGTTGGTCGGTACGGCTCAGCAGGCACACATGGCTCATGGTGTGTCCCGGCGTATCGAGGCTTTCCAGTTCGACACTGGAGCCGACGCGAACCACGTCACCGGCACCCAGGCCCACATCCATCCCGGGGATGCGGTCGCGTGCGTTCTCATGGGCGAGGAGCTTTGCACCCGTCGCCGAGATCATGGCCCCGTTGCCGCCGATATGATCGCCGTGTTCGTGGGTATTGAGGATCTGGGTGATGGTCCACCCGTTCTCGCGAGCCGCGGCCAGGCACTTCTTGTAATCCAACGGATCGATGGCCAGCGCCTCGCCAGTTTCCGGGCAGGCAATGAGATAGTTGAAATTGCGATACGCGTTACCGGTCCAGATTTGTTCGACGATCATCGATGAACCCTCCCTCGTTTGACGGTCATTCTAAAGGCGTCATCCGTTTTCCGCCAACACCGTCCCTGCCAGATAGAGCGACCCGCAGATGAGGATTCGGGTGGGACCGGTCGCCTCGACGACGATGTCGCGCACCGCCTGCTCGACGTCGGATACCGCCGTCGCGTTGAACCCGGCATCGCCCGCCGCCGATGCCAATGTCTCGGCAGGTAACGCGTTGACCTCACTGGGGATGGTAACGGCGCGGAGGGATGTGGCGTCGGAGACGAGAGGCGTCAGGAAGTCGGCGGGCTTGCGGCTGTTGAGCATGCCGAAGACCAAATGCAGGGGCTTGCCGTCTTCCTCACTCCAACGGGCCGCCTGGCGGGCGATGGCATCCGCCGCCGCTCCGTTGTGGCCACCGTCGAGCCAAAGTTCAGAACCGTCGGGCAATGAATCGACGAGCGGCCCTCGCGTCAACCGCTGCAGGCGCCCCGGCCATTGGGCATCGCGGAGACCGGTGGCGAGCGCCGTTTCGTCGATGGTGAAACCACGCAAGCGTTCGAGGGCGGCGAGCGCCAGACCGGCGTTGGCCGTCTGGTGCTCGCCGATGAGCGTCGGTAACGGCAGGTGTGTAGTCCCGCTTGGACTTTCGTAGATCAGTCCATCGGTTGTTCCCGTGACTGACCAGTCCTCGCCCTCGCGATAGAGCGCGACGCCGATGTCCTGGGCGCGCGCCGTGATCACCTCCATGGCGACCGGAACCTGGCGCGACGTCACACAGACGATGCCGGGCTTGAGGATTCCCGCCTTCTCCCGGGCGATGCCGGCGAGGTTGTCACCGAGGAACTGGTGGTGGTCGTGGGAGATCGGCGTGATCACGGTGACGGCCGGGCGCTTGACGACGTTGGTCGTATCGAGGCGTCCGCCAAGGCCGGTCTCGAGCAACAGGACGTCGGCCGGTGTGCGCGAGAAAGCGAGGAAGGCGGCGACGGTGGTGATCTCGAAAAAGGTGATCGGCTCGCCGTCGTTGGCCGCCTCGCATTCCTCGAGCAGCGCCAGCAGGCGATCCTCCTCGATCAGGCTGCCGGCCAGACGAATGCGTTCGTGGAAACGGACCAGATGCGGCGAGGTATAGGCGTGGACCGAGTGACCCGCCGCCTCCAGGCAGGCCCGCATGAAAGCGACGGTCGACCCCTTGCCGTTGGTGCCGGCGACGTGGACGACCGGCGGCAGGGCGGCTTCCGGGTTGCCCATCTTGTCGAGCAGCCGTTCGACGCGCTCCAGAGACAGGTCGATCAATTTCGGATGCAGCGCCATGAGCCGTTCGAGAACGGCGTCGGAGGTGTGTGATTTCGAGGCGGGGCCGGATGCGGCCTCAGGTCTGGTTGGGGTCCCGTTCGACATGGACCGGAACCTCGTCCGATTCGCCCGACGGCACGGGCGGCAGGATTTCAGCCTCGACCTGCTCGATGGCGAGCGCCTGACCGGCACCCGGCTCGACATCGCCGGACCCGTTGGTCTTCTTGGTCAGGATGGCAAGCACCCGGACCAGGGTCGAGCGCATCTCATGGCGATGGACGACCATGTCGATCATGCCGTGGTCGAGCAGGTATTCGGCCGTTTGGAACCCTTCCGGCAGGGTCTCGCGGATGGTCTGCTCGATCACCCTCTGACCGGCGAAACCAATGGTGCAGCCGGGCTCGGCGACGGTGATGTCACCCAACATGGCGAACGAGGCCGAAACGCCGCCCGTCGTTGGATCGGTGAGGATGACGATATAGGGAAGGTTGGCTTCCTTGACCTCTTCGACGGCGATGGTCGTACGCGCCATTTGCATCAGCGACAGGATACCCTCCTGCATGCGCGCGCCGCCGGACGAAGAGATGACGATCAAGGGCGCCTTGTCGGCGACGGCGCGACGTGCCGCCTTCAGGAGGCCATCGCCGACGGCCATGCCCATGGAGCCGCCCATGAAGGAGAAGTCGAGGACGGCAACGACGCTGGTGATCCGCCCGATCTCGCCGGCGGCGACAACCAAAGCGTCGTCGCGCCCGGTCTTGGTCTGCGCTTCCTTCATGCGCTCCGAGTACTTCTTGCGGTCACGGAACTTCAGGGGATCGGCCAGCGGTTGGTCGAGAGCGACGACTTCGTATGTCTCGTCGTCGAACAGCAGTTTCAGACGGGCCTCGGCGCCGATCCTCATGTGATGGCCGCAATGCTGGCAAACGTGGTGGTTCTTCTCGAGGTCGCGGTGGAAAATCATCTGGTCGCAGGCCGAACACTTGTGCCAGAGGTTCTCCGGGATCTCCTTCTGACCACCGACCAGTATGCGCAGTTTCGGGCGAACGAAATTCTTGAGCCAGTTCATGCTCCACCCCTTACGCCCTCGGCGAGCGTCCGGACCTTGTCGAGAACCTTGCCGGCCAAACCCTCTAGCGGGCGGCCTTCGCCATCGAGGTTGTCGCGGACGATATCGACGAGCGCCGAACCGACGACGGCGGCATCGGCGACGCCGGCGATCTCGCCGGCCTGCTCGGGGGTCCTGATGCCGAAACCGACGGCGACCGGCAAGTCGGTATGGGACTTAATGCGGTTGACGTGGCGCTCGACATCCTCGATGGCCGCCGACCGGGTACCGGTAATGCCGGTGATGGAAACGAAGTAGACGAAACCGGATGCCTTCTCGACGACGCGGGGCAAGCGCGCATCGTCGGTGGTCGGTGCCGTCAGGTAGATGAAGTTGACGCCGGCTTCGAGGGCCGGCACACAGAGCTCCCCCTCTTCCTCCGGCGGCAGGTCGACGATGATCAGGCCGTCGACGCCGGCCTTCGAGGCGTCAGCAAGGAAAGCGTCGACGCCGTAGATGTAGATCGGGTTGTAATACCCCATGAGGATGACCGGTGTCTCGTCGTCCGCCGCGCGGAAATCGGCGACCAGATCCAAGGTCTTTTTGAGGGTCATACCGTTCTTCAGCGCCCGCAACGAGCTCGCCTGGACGGCCGGCCCGTCGGCCATGGGATCGGAAAACGGCATGCCGAGTTCGATCAGGTCGGCCCCGGCTTCAGGCAGGCCCATCAGGATCTCGCGGGCCGTTTCCAGGTCCGGGTCGCCGGCGGTGATAAAGGCGACGAAACCACCCCGCCCTTTATCGGCGAGCGTCTCGAAACGTCTTGTGATCCGCGTCCGGGGCCTTATGGCCCCGCTTTCTCCATGGGGCCTCATGCGCCGGCCTCCACGTTGTCCATCTCGAGGCCTAGGTGCTTGGCCACCGTGAAGATGTCCTTGTCGCCGCGCCCGCAAAGGTTCATGACGAGGAGATTGTCCTTGGGCAGCTCGGGCGCCAGTTTGCTGACGTGGGCCAGGGCGTGGCTCGGCTCCAGGGCCGGGATGATTCCTTCCATGCGCGTGCACAGCTGGAAGGCGTCGAGGGCCTCGTTGTCTGTAACGGATACGTATTCGACACGACCGGTGTCCCGGAGCCAGGAATGCTCGGGACCGATGCCCGGATAGTCGAGGCCGGCCGAGATCGAATGGCCGTCGATGATCTGCCCGTCGTCGGTCTGCAGCAAGTAAGTGCGGTTGCCGTGCAGGACGCCAGGCTTGCCGCCCGTGAGTGACGCGCAATGCTCGCCCGTTTCGATGCCGTGGCCAGCCGCTTCGACGCCGACGATGCGCACATCCTCATCGTCGAGGAAGGGATGAAACAGGCCCATGGCGTTTGAGCCGCCGCCGATGCAGGCGACCAGCGTATCCGGCAGGCGGCCTTCCGCTTCCATCATTTGTTCGCGGACCTCGTCGCCGATCACGCACTGGAAATCGCGGACCAGGGTCGGATACGGATGCGGACCGGCCACTGTGCCGATGATGTAGAAGGTGTCCTCCACATTGGCGACCCAGTCCCGGAGCGCCTCGTTCATGGCATCCTTGAGCGTGCCGGTGCCTGACGTCACCGGGCGCACCTCGGCGCCCAGGAGCTTCATGCGGAAAACGTTGGGTTCCTGGCGCTCGACGTCGGTCTCGCCCATGTAGACGATGCACGGCAGGCCGAACAGCGCACAGACGGTGGCCGTCGCCACGCCGTGCTGGCCGGCACCGGTCTCGGCGATGATCCGCGTCTTGCCCATGCGCCGGGCCAGGAGGATCTGCCCGATGGTGTTGTTGACCTTGTGCGCACCGGTGTGGTTGAGCTCGTCGCGTTTGAAGTAGACCTTGGCACCGCCAAGATGCTCGGTCAGGCGCTCGGCGAAATAAAGCGGGCTCGGGCGCCCGACGTAGTGCTTCATGTAGCGGTGGAACTCGTCCCAGAAATCCGGGTCGGCCTTCGCTGCCTTGTAGGCCTTCTCGACCTCGAGGATCAGCGGCATCAGGGTTTCGGCGACAAAACGCCCGCCGTAGATGCCAAAATGCCCGCCTTCATCGGCGCCGGCGCGATAGGTATTGAGTTTGTTCATGAGCAAAGTCCGGGATCGATCCAGGTGGCGTCAATAAACCATAAGAGACCGGGAAACACCCCAAAAAAGACGAAAAAAATCGTTCATTTTTTGTCCACGGCCCGCGGCCGCACGCCGAGGCGGTCCCATCACAGGCCCTTTACGACGCCTAAGAACTCCCGGATCTTGATCGGGCTCTTGAAGCCGGGTGCGTCCTCGACCCCGGACGAGACGTCGACAGCCTGGGCACCGCTGATGCGCACCGCTTCCGCCACATTATCGGCATCGAGGCCGCCGGCCAGAATCCACGGCGTTTCCCAGGCCGTGCCGGCCAGCAGTTCCCAGTCGAAGGCAAGCGCGTTGCCCCCGGGACGGGTCGCGTCCTGGGGTGGTTTGGCGTCGAACATCAAGAGGTCGGCGACACCATCATAGGCTCTGGCCGCGTCGACGTCGTCGGGCGACGATATGGGGCAAGCCTTGATCACCGGCAGGCCGAAGCGCGACTTGATCTGGGCCACCCGTTCCGGCGGTTCGACCCCATGGAACTGCAGCATGCTGACGCCCGTCTGCTGGGCCACCGCCTCCAACCACGGGTCGCCGGCATCGACGGTCAGCGCCACGCGATCGATACTGGGCGGCACCCGGCGCACCAGTTCGGAGGCAGCCTCCGGCAGAAGCGAACGCGGCGACGGCGGGAAAAAGACGAAACCGGTCATGTCGGCGCCTCCCGCAACCGCCGCATCGACGGCATCGCGCCCCTTCAGTCCGCAGATTTTGGCTTTGATGGTCATGGGGTTGCGGGTGCGTTGTTTTCGGTACGAGATTCAAACGTTTCAGAATTATTATGAAAGGCGACAGTGATCATGACCATGAAGAAAGCATCGCGAAACACCTGAATGATGTTCAGGACGAGTGTTTTCACTTCCTTTGACAAGGGCGACCTTTCGCCAAAGACGAAACCGAACTGAGCGGTAACCATGTTGTTGCGGAAAAGGTCAACCGTGAAAACGTTGAGAAGGAAGGCGGCGACGGAGATGATGATGCAACCGACAACCAGCGGGCCGCCGATACCGCGGCTCCGACGCCATGCGGCACGAATTGGCATGCGGATTCCTCTCTCTCCGGTGGCGACGGCGGGCAGTATCAACATGAGCCGGCACAAAACGTAGGCAGTGGCGCATAGCCAGGCGACGTTGATCAAGAAGTCCCAGCCGTCCGGGTACGGCACGAGGGGACCAACGTCCCGATAGAGTTGATGCAACGGAAGATCGAAGAACCCCCAGGCCATGAAGCCGGGCAGGGTATACATGCCGGTCGACACGCCGGTCGGCAGCCAGAGCACGGTGAACCAGACGAAATAGCGGAGGGCCGCCCAGATGAGGTTTCCCTCCGGCTGGCGTTCCTTATCCCAGGAGCACTGGATAATGAAAATGGCCGTGGCCATCGCCAGTGATCCGATCAAGATGTTGAGATAGGAAACGGCTTTTCCGCCTCCCGACAAGTTCCAGATCGCGCTCATCAGATGTCCGTCGAGGAACGGCAGACTCATCGCAGCCAAGATGAGAACCCATCGCGCGCGGAAACCCATCAAGGTTTCGCGCCCTAGCCATCGACATTTGCGCAGGAACTTCACCGTGAATTCGACCTAAGCCCACAGAATCGGTACGTCGTAGGCGGCCAAGTTCCGGTCGGCCGTCACCAGTGTCAGATCTTCCGTCCGCGCCTGGGCGACGAGCATGCGGTCGAAGGGATCGGCGTGATGGAGGGGTAGGGCCCCGGCCTCTTCGGCATGTCGAAACGAGATATCCAGTTCCCTGAAACCCGACAGACGCGCCCCCTCCGCAACAGATTCCGGTGGCGCCGGCATCTTCCCCAGGGCCACCTTGATGGCGATTTCCCAGGCGACGACGGCACTGACGAAACAGGCATTGTCGGGACGCGAGATGGCGTCACGGGAATCGGGAAGCAACCGCTGCCCGCCGGCCATCCACCATAGAAACACGTGCGTATCGAGAATCAGCATCGGCAACCCTAATCGAGTCCGTCCTCCGGGTCGCTTTCACCGTCGAAATATCGTTGAACCTCGTCCGGCAGAGGCGCGTCGAAATCGTCAGGCACCGAGACCTTTCCGGCCCAGCGCCCCGGCTGGCGCGGCTCGGAACCGCCGATCGCCGGGATCAGTTTGGCCACCGGCTTGCCGGCCCGGGCGATGACGATCTCCTCGCCGGCCTCGACCCGGGCGAGCAGCTTCGACAGGTTGGTCTTGGCCTCATGAATGTTGACGGACATCGCGGTTGGCCTCTGTGATTGATCTACAGAATTATAACGTAAATGTATTAGCTAAACTAGACTTAGCTAATACATTGAAAATGCCTTGGTGTGGTCTGAACGCAGGCTTCTTACGCCAGTTCGTCGGCGATGCGGTCGGCCGCCTCAGCCGGATCAGCGGCGGCGGTGATGGGGCGGCCGATGACGAGATAATCGGCGCCGCGCTCTATGGCCTCCCTCGGCGTGACGATGCGCTTCTGGTCGTCGGCCGAGGCCCAACTGGGGCGGATGCCGGGGACCACCAGTTTGAAGCCGTCGCCGCAGGCGTCGCGCAGCGCCTCGATCTCACGGGCCGAACAGACGACGCCGTCCAAACCGCAGTCTTGCGCCAGTTTGGCGAGGCGCACCACCTGATCGGCCGCCGTGCCGTTCACGCCCATGGCGGCCAGGTCTTCGTCGCCCAAGGACGTGAGCACGGTGACGCCGAGCATCAAAGGCCGCGCTTCGCCGACTTCCGCCGCCGCATCGGCCGCCGCGCGCATCATCGCCGTGCCGCCGGAGGCATGGACGTTGAGCAGGAACGGCTTCAGGGCCGAGGCGGCGCGTACGGCGCCGGCCACCGTATTGGGGATGTCGTGGAACTTGAGGTCGAGGAACAGGCGTGCATCACCAATGACATTGGCGACGTCGCGCGGTCCGTTGGCCGTGAAGAACTCCTTGCCGAGTTTGATACCGCCGACCCGTCCTCGGACCTGGTCGGCCAGCGTCCGGGCGCGGTCCGTGTCCGTGGTGTCGATGGCGGCGAAGATGCGTTCCGTCGGTTCCATACCATTACCCCGATGTCGTGGCGACCGCGCCGCTTATAGCGGGGGTGGACGGTGGAGACAAATCCTTCGGGAGACGGATGACCTCTCGCGATCACATCCGCGAGAACGCAAGCGCCGCCGCGGCCAGGTCCTCGATCGCGGTGCCGGCGGACTTAAAAAGCGTGAGTTCGTCGTCTGCCTGCCGGCCCGGCCGTTCACCGCGGCAGAGCTGGAACAGGTCGCCCTGGATATCGTCCGCGTCGAGGACGCCGTCGGCCACCGGCCGGCAGATGTCGCCAGCCTCCTCTAGCGCCCCCGCCGTGTCGATGTAGACGCGAGCTCTGCGAATGGCCTCGTCGTCGGTCTCGCGCATCTCCGGGGTAAAACCGCCGACCAGGTCGAGGTGTTGTCCGGGTTGAAGCAATTTGCCTTTCACCAAAGGGTCGAGCGACAACGTCGCACAGCTGATGATGTCGGCCCGGCCGAACGCTGCGTCGAGATCCTCCGCCACCTCCGCTGCAAACGATTCACCGCCGAGCCCGGCGACGACCGCCGCCGCCTTTTCCCGGTTGCGGCCCCAGACGAGAACCCGCCCTATCGGCCGTTGCGAGGCGTGGGCCCGGATCAGATGCGGAGACAGGACACCGGTGCCGACCATCAGCAGGGTCTCGGCATCGGCCCGGGACAGGTAGCGCGACGCCAGGGCGGAAGCCGAAGCCGTACGCCGGGCCGTCAGTTCGCGCCCGTCGATCAGGGCCAGCGGCTGTCCCGTTTCGTGGTCGAACAGTTGGTAGGTGGCCTGTACCGCTGGCAACGCCTTGGCGGCGTTTTCCGGCATCACGCAGACCGTCTTGACGCCGATGAAACGCCCGTCCTGCCAGGCCGGCATCAATAGAAGCGTCGAATCGCGTCCGCCATCGACCGGGACCGTGTGGTGGTGGCGGAGCGGTACCGTGATGTCGGAGCGAAAGGCATCGTCCAACGCGGCTACGATCGAGGGATAATCGAGAATCCCGGCCAGCGTTTCCGCGTCGACGATCCGCATTGCCGGCGGTCAGGCGGCGTCGCGCGGTGCCGGAAGGGCTGGTTGGTCGGTGGGGGCGCGGATGGCCTCCAGTTCGCTCTCCATGCGCCCGGCCCGGTCCTTGTAGACCTGGCGGTCGCGTTCGGCCTGTTCGGCCCGGCGCGTCGCCTCACGGGCGCGCTTGCGATGGGCACCGCCGGAAATCCAACTGGCCAGGCCACCCCAGACGACACCGACGACCAGACTGACCAGCATCAGGCTGAAAACCGGCACCTCGTAGGTCAGCTGCGCCGGCCACAGATCGACGACGACGCGGCCCCGGTTGTTGAGCGAAAACACGATAATGACCAGCGCCAGGGGCGCCAGCACGATGAAGGAAAGGATTTTGAACACGGGTGATCCCTTAAACTCCGGTGAAATGGGCGAACCCCCAGCAGTCCAGTCAGTCGTCGCTGTTCAGCCTCTCGCGAAGCTGTTTTCCCGTCTTGAAATACGGAATGTACTTCTCGGCCACGTTGACGGCCTCACCGGTCCGCGGATTGCGGCCGACCCGGGCGCCGCGCGCTTTCACTGAAAACGCACCGAAGCCGCGCAACTCTACCCGGTCACCGCGGGCCAACGCCGATGTGATCTCCTCGAAAATGGTCGAAACGATCCTCTCGACGTCGCGTTGCAGGAGTTCCGGATAGTCGGCCCCGAGGCGTGCGATCAGTTCGGATTTCGTCATGGGCATCCCCTGTCAGGTCTCGGTTCCGAAGCCCGGCCCCGTTTGCCCCGGGGGAGGCGACGTTTTGCTTCGAAGCTCAGAACCAGCGTTCAGGTTGCCAAAGTGAGATGACGCCGTCAAGTCTAAGTCGTTCAGAAAACAGTGCTTTTCCTAGCGTCTCCCCGAGGTACTCGCGCCAGGGTTCGTCGTCATATTCGATGTCGACGTCGGCGATCGGAAGGTCCTCGGATATGTCATGCTCGTCGGCCAGCCACTTTCGTGCCGTGTCCTCAGCGCCGATGGCATCGATCAGCCCGAGTGTTTTTGCCCGGCGACCCGAAAACAGGCGCCCGTCGGCCAATTCGCGCACCTTCGACGAGTCCAGGCCGCGCCGTTCGACGATCATGTCGACGAACATGCCATAGAATTCCTCGATCATCTCCTCGGTTACGGCACGGGCTTCGGGGGTGAACGGCTCCATGGGATTGGGCTGCGCCTTCATCGGGCCGCTTTTGATGGTCTCGGGTTTGATGCCGATCTTTTCCATCAATCCTGTCACGTCGGCGGTCTGCATGATGACCCCGATGGAGCCGGTCAGCGAGCCGGAACGGGCAAACACCCGATCGGAGGCGATGGCCACCATGTAGGCGGCCGAAGTGGCGGTGCCGCCCATGACTGCGACGACCGGCTTCTTCTCGGCCACGGCCCTCAGTTCGAGGTATAGGTTCTCGCCGCCCACATAGGTGCCGCCCGGGCTGTTGACGGCGACGATCAGGGCCTTGGCCTTGTCGTCCTCGGCGAGCTCCCTGAGCGCCTCGTCACGGGCCGGGTCCTCGAGGATCAGCCCCTCGACATCGATACGCGCCACGTGGTCCTTGCGGATCGGCAGATCGAAACGGCCGGCCGCCGCCACGGCGGCAGCGACAACTGCGACAACGGCGATGATCCGCCAGATTGTCAGGCTGCGCTTCAAACGCCGCCGGTCGACAATAATATCGGCGCTCAGGCTCATGGTTCACCCAACCAAAATGAATCGGCCGGCGGGATCAGCGCCGGCCGTTTCTTGATAATCAGGCGTCCTCTGACTCGCCGGTTTCCTCATCGGCCTTGGCCTTCTTGGTTGCCTTTTTCTTGGCCGGCTTCTTCTCGGCCTCGGGCTCCTCGGCGGCAGCGTCCTCAGCGGCGGCTTCCTCAGCCGGTTCTTCGGCAGGCTCCTCGACCGGTTCCTCGGCACTTTCCTCGGCCGGCGCCTCGGCTTCGGCCGGCTCTTCCGGCTCCGCCTCTTTCTTCTTGGCAGCGGCCTTCTTCGGTTTCGCCTCGGCGGCCCCGGCTTCCGATTCCTCGGTTTCCTTCTGCTTCTGCGCCATGGCCGCGTCCAGGATATCGCCCAGCGACGCGCCCGAATCCGAGGATCCATAGGTCGCCATCGCCTGTTTCTCTTCCTCGACCTCGAGGGCCTTGATCGACAACGTCAGCTTACGGCCCGACTTGTCGATCTGAGTGACCTTGGCGTCGACCTTCTCACCGGCGGCGAAACGGTCGGGGCGCTGTTCGGAACGCTCGCGGCTCAATTCGGCCTTGCGGATGAAGCCCGGCAGTTCGCCGTTCGCCAGGACCTCGATACCATTGTCGACGATGGCGCTGATCGTGCAGGTGACGACGGCACCCTTCTTCAGGCCTTCGATGCCGGAGCTGAACGGATCATCGGACAGTTGCTTGACGCCGAGGCTGATGCGTTCCTTGGAGACGTCGACGTCGAGCACCTTGGCCTGGACCATGTCGGCTTTCTTGTAATCGGCGAGCGCCTCTTCACCCGACTTCTCCCAACTGAGGTCGGAGAGGTGGGCCATGCCGTCGATTTCGCCTTCGAGGCCGATGAACAGGCCGAACTCGGTGATGTTCTTGACCTCGCCCTCGACTTCCGTGCCGACCGGATATTTGGCGGCGAAGACCTCCCAGGGATTGTCCTGGCATTGCTTGAGGCCCAAGGAGATGCGCCGTTTGTCGGAATCGGTGCCGAGCACGACGACGTCCACTTCCTGGCTGGTCGAGACGATCTTGCCCGGGTGCACGTTCTTCTTGGTCCAACTCATCTCGGAGACGTGGACCAGGCCCTCGACGCCCGGCTCCAGTTCGACAAAAGCGCCGTAATCCGTGATGTTGGTAACCCGGCCCTTGAACTTGACGCCGGTCGGGAACTTGGCGCCGACACCGTCCCACGGGTCGGCCTCGAGCTGCTTCATGCCGAGGGAGATGCGTTGGGTTTCCGCATTGAAGCGGATGACCTGAACCTTGACCGTCTCGCCGACCTGCAGGGCCTCAGACGGATGGTTGATGCGTTTCCAGGCGATATCGGTGACGTGCAACAGGCCGTCGACGCCGCCGAGATCAACGAAGGCGCCGTAGTCGGTGATGTTCTTGACCACACCCTCGAGGACCTGGCCTTCGCTCAGGTTCGAGATCAACTCGGAGCGGGCCTCGGAGCGCGTGTCCTCGAGGACGGCGCGGCGCGAAACGACGATATTGTTGCGCTGGGCATCCATCTTGAGGATCTGGAACGGCTGCGGCGTCCCCATCAGCGGCCCGATGTCGCGGACCGGACGGATATCGACCTGACTGCCCGGCAGAAAGGCGACGGCACCGGCGAGATCGACGATGAAACCGCCCTTGACCCGACCGAAGATGACACCGTTTACCCGTTCGTTGGCCTTGAAGGCCTTCTCAAGATCGACCCAGGCCTCCTCGCGGCGCGCCTTGTCGCGGCTCAAACGGATCAGGCCTTCACGGTCTTCGTAACGTTCCACATAAACGTCGACCTCGTCGCCGACGTTGATTTCGGCCGCCTGGCCGGAGGCGGAGAACTCCTTGAGGGGTACGCGACCTTCCGATTTCAGTCCGACGTCGATGGTGACCGCGTCGTTCTCAACGGCGAGAACGGTGCCCTTCAGGACGCGGCCTTCGAAGCCGTCGCCGCCGAGGGTCTCGTCAAGCAGGTCCGCAAAATTCTCAATAGACGGGGGGAACTCGTCTTGAGCCGTTTGTTCAGCAGGAGCCATAAGTCCTTTTCCTTCTCTAACTTTCCTGGCCGACCGGTTGGTTCCGGCGGTCTGGTCTGTTGACACAATTTACCCTGCCCCGGACCGAAAGCCGGGAGCGGGTCGTAAGTTTGCCTCGATTTCCTTCAGGCTTATTGGTTCTTGGAGGTGATGATCTCCATGGCCCGGGTAAAGACCTGTTCAGCGTCGAGTTCGCTGGTATCCATCTGGATTGCGTCTTTGGCCGGCTCCAAAGGAGACGCCGATCGCGCCATATCGCGAGCGTCGCGTTCCTTCATTTCCTCTAGAACGCGCGCATATATAGCTTCCTCGCCCCGGCCAAGCAACTCCTTTAGGCGCCGCTCGGCGCGCACTTCCGCGGATGCCACAATGAACAGTTTGACGTCGGCATCGGGACAGACGACGGTGCCGATGTCGCGGCCGTCGAGTACGGCACCGGCCTTGCCGTCTGGCGGGTTGTGCGCGAAGTCGCGCTGGAACTTCAGGAGGGCGGCACGCACGCCCGGGATCGCCGAAACCTTGGAGGCGGTTTGTGCCGTATCGTCGGTACGCAATCCGTCGGCGGCGAGATCTTCCGGTTTCAGGGCCTGGGCGATCCCTTCGGCCACCGTCGCGTCTTCCGGGTCGGCACCGGCATCCAACACTTTGCGCCCGACGGCGCGGTATAAGAGGCCGGTGTCGAGGAGAGCGAGATTGAAGCGATCGGCTAGCCGCACGGCGAGTGTTCCCTTGCCGGCGGCCGCCGGTCCGTCGATGGCAATGATCATGTCCCTATCCTTCCCTGTCGCCCCCGGTCCCGGTGATCGCCGCGCCGAGGCCGTTCATCAAACCGATGAACCCCGGGAAGCTGGTATCGATGGGTCGGGCGTCATCGATCCGCACCGGGTCGCGTGACACCATGCCGAGAACGGCAAAGGCCATCGCGATGCGGTGATCCAGGTCGGTGGCGATGGCGCCGCCGCCGGGTACCTGGCCACCACAGCCATGAACGGTGAGCGAATCCTCGGTCTCTTCGACCTCGATACCACAGGCGGCGAGGCCGCCCGCCATGGCGGCGAGGCGGTCGCTTTCCTTGACCCTGAGTTCGGCGAGGCCGGTCATCCGCGTCGTCCCTTCGGCGGCGGCGGCGGCAACAGCGAGAACCGGGTATTCATCGATCATCGACGGTGCACGCTCAGCCGGGACATCGATGCCCTTGAGGGAGGCGGCGCGCACGCGGAGGTCGGCGATCGGTTCTCCACCAGTTTCTTCAATGCCAGCGAACTCGATGTCGGCCCCCATTTCCCGCAACGTGTCGAACAAGCCTGTCCTGAGCGGGTTGACGCCAATGTTTTTCAGAGTGATGTCGGAACCCTCGACCAGGCAGGCGGAGACCAGCGGAAAGGCCGCCGATGACATGTCCCCGGGAACATTAAGATCTTGGCCTTCCAGTTCCGGCTGGCCGGTCAGTTCGATACGGCGGCCGCCATCGATCTCTTCGACGGTGATGTCGGCGCCGAAGCCACGGAGCATGCGTTCCGTGTGATCGCGTGTCGGTTCCGGTTCGATGACCACCGTATTTCCAGGTGTGTTCAGACCGGCCAGCAGGACGGCCGATTTCACTTGTGCCGAAGCCACGGGAACTTCGTATTCGACCGGCACCGGCATCGGCGCCCCATTCACGGTGATCGGCAACAATCCGCCGGCGCGGGCCGAGAACGTGGCGCCGAATGACCTGAGCGGGGCCATGACGCGCTCCATAGGACGGCGGCTGAGGGAGGCATCGCCGGAGAAGACGGTTTGCATGGGATGGGTTGCCACCAATCCCATAAGCAGGCGAACCCCGGTTCCGGCATTGCCCATGTCGATGACGGCGGACGGCTCGACGAGACCGCCGACGCCGCAGCCGACGACCCGCCAGACGACGCCCTGATCATCCGTCTGCCGATCGACGCGGGCCCCCAGTGCGCGCAGGGCCGCCGCCGTGGCCAGGACGTCCTCACCCTCGAGCAGCCCAGTGATCCGGCTTTCGCCGATGGCGAGCCCGCCCATCATCAGGGCGCGGTGCGATATGGACTTGTCGCCCGGAACCGAGATCGTGCCTTTGAGGGCGCCCGAAGCGCCGGATTGGATTGCCGTCACGATCGCCGTCTTCTCCTTAGAACCGGCCTTGGTTCGGTCCGTTTCCGCCTGTTCGTCGTGTTCCCCGGTGATCTCCGAGGATGATCTCCGGGCACCGGCCGGGGCCGGTCTCTAACACGGAATCCGGGCCGATTACAGCCGCAGTTGGCGAAAATCCGCCTTTCGGGCATTTTTCGTTTTGACAGGGCGCCCGGAAAATGGCAATTGGCTCTCCGCCCAAGGATTGGACCTTTCGGAGGACGAGGCGTGGCAAAACCTGAATGGGGAAAGAAGCACACCTGCCAGAGCTGCGGTGCGCCATTTTATGATCTGAAACGTGTTCCGCCCACCTGCCCGAAGTGCGGGACGGAAGTCTCCGCGCCAGCGAACAAGACGCGCCGGCCGACCCCGGCCACGCCTGCGGCAACGGCCCCAGCAGCGGCGGAGACGCCGAAGCCGGCCAACGATGACGCGGCCGAGGCCAACGTCGAAGAGGCCGTGGAGGGTGACGAGATCGAAACCCTGGAAGACATCGAAGACGACGATGATGATCTGATCGAGGACGCTTCCGATCTCGGCGAGGACGACGACGACATGTCGGAAGTCAAGGAACACATCGAAACCGATATCGACGGCAAGGAATAACAACCGCCGAATTCGCCGCCTGCCGGCGGGGCGGATTTTGCTTGCCTAAACGGCGGACGCCGCCGTATGTTCCCGGCCGTCCGGCGCCACCCGTAGCGGCGGCCGGACACACCGTTGGGGCCGTAGCTCAGTTGGGAGAGCGCGACGTTCGCAATGTCGAGGTCAGGGGTTCGATTCCCCTCGGCTCCACCAATTTTCCGCCAGGAAAATTGCCGTCTCCTCGGCCCTCGCTATTGGGGGCTCCACCAATTTCCACCAAAGGAAATCGCCCTCCCCTCGGTTGGAACCTTCCGCTGGGGCTCCAAAGGTTTTCCTTCCAGAATCAACACTGCTCTGTAGGCCTCAGGTTCCCCCGGCAAGGGCTTGTCGATATTGGCGGACCGATTCCTTGTAGCGCGGCAATACACGAGCCATCGTGTTCCGGCTCGCCCGATCCGGATGCCCGGACGAAAACGGCGGCTCTGGATCGTATTCGATGGCCAGTTGGATGGCTTCGGCGACGTCGGCGCCCGCAATTTCGGCGACCAGCAGAAATCCGAAGTCGATACCGGATGTGACGCCGCCGGCGGTGACGACGTTGCCGTCCCGCACCATACGGCCTTTTTCATGGACGGCGCCGACCTCCGGCAATAGGTCCGTATAGGCCCAGTGGGTGGTGGCGCGGCGCCCTTCCAACAAACCGGCTGCCCCGAGGACGAAGGCGCCAGTACAGACGGAGGTGACGTAACGCGCCGTTTCCGCGTGACGACGCACGAAGGCCAGGAGTTCCTTATCGGTCATGGCGGCGACGACCCCGAAACCGCCCGGTATGCAGATTACGTCCGATACTGTTGATAAACCCCTGTTGATCGGTTTCTGAGATCGTGATTCCGTTTCCCGAGTGATTCGGTGGAGGGCGGAACGATGATGGGGCGGTTGTCGGACGACCAGGGCAAGTTCTTCTACGACTT
>Ga0209561_1000067_pt1 | contig 34255 bp, 29 predicted proteins | sample WorMettrBAHAMAS2_FD_187393 | JGI IMG/M metagenome (GOLD analysis project Ga0209561, IMG submission 187393) | Marine gutless worms symbiont microbial communities from Max Planck institute for Marine Microbiology, Germany - Inanidrilus... | ecosystem: Host-associated > Annelida > Digestive system... | reverse complement strand
GGAGGCCGGAAAACACCCCGAAAACCGGCAAAACGACCGCTCGAAACGGTCATTGCAAGCCCAAATCGCCCCCAAAGCCGCTTTCCGCACCCCAATCCTGAAAAACGTCGGGTAGATGGGGGTGTCCAAGTGTATCTGTTCTGTCGACGCTTGCCTTCCCATAATTGGCTCCGAAATCGCGGTTGATTGCGCCTAATGGTTAGAGTGCAGAGCAACTCGGCTCGAATGCTGTTCTATATGTAGTACTACAGAGTGTTAGGTGCCACAATATATTGCCAAGGCTTCTGGTTTCACTAGTCAAAGAACATTCCCAAATAAGGCCATCAGGTATATCCATCCTGGGCTGGCAGCTCCCGGCGAAGTGGAGTAATTTCCCCTCTATGGATACGGCATTCGGAAACTACGAGGACCGCTGGCTCAGCCAGGCCAAGGTGTTGTCGGAAGCGCTGCCCTACATGCGCCGCTATTCGGACGAGACCGTGGTCATCAAATACGGCGGCAACGCCATGATCGATGACGATCTGGCGCGCTTTTTCGCGCGCGACATCGTGTTGCTACGCCAGGTCGGGCTCAATCCGATCGTCGTTCATGGCGGCGGCCCGCAGATCGGCTCCATGCTGGAGCGTTTGGGAGTCGAAAGCGAATTCGTCGACGGGCTCAGGGTGACGACGGAAGAATCGGTGGCTGTGGTCGAGATGGTCCTCGCTGGTTCCATCAACAAGCAAATCGTCAACAACATCAACGAAGCCGGCGGCCGTGCCGCCGGGCTGTGCGGCAAGGACGGGCGCCTGATCCGGGCCGAGCGCCTGAAGCGCAAGACCCGTGACCCGGAATCGAATATTGAACGGGTCCTCGACCTCGGCCTGGTCGGTGAACCCAGTCATATCGATCCGCATATCCTGGAGAGCTTCGAACATTCAGACATCACACCGGTGATCGCGCCGATCGGTGTCGGACCGAACGGCGAGACCCTCAACATCAACGCCGATACGGTCGCCGGTGCACTGGCCGCGGCCTTGGGGGCCAAACGCCTGATGATGCTGACGGACGTCAGCGGCGTCCTCGACCCGGACGGCGAACTGATCTCCGACATGACCACCGAGGAAGCCCTGGCCGGCATCGACAGCGGCGTCATCTCCGGCGGCATGATCCCCAAGGTCGAAACCTGCCTGGATGCGGTCAAGAACGGCGTCGAGGCGGCCGTCATCAGTGACGGTCGGGTGCCGCACGCCATCCTCGTCGAATTGTTCACCGCCGGCGGCGCCGGGACGTTGATTCAGCGCGCCTAAAGGGGCGACGATTCAGCGCGCCCAGAGGCGCGACGGTTCAGCGCGCCCAGAGGCGCGACGATTCAGCGCCCCTAAAGGCGCGACGATCAAAGATACTCACGAAGTCGATTCGAAAATCAGTTCGTTGGGCTCGGCGTTGAGGCGGCCGACGCAACGGACCCGTTTGTCATCACCACGCAGGGCCTCGTAGGTGGCCGGGATAAACGAGACCTCCAATTGGACCGTTTCAAGCAGTTTGGCGCCGACGTCCTCGTACCGGTCTCCCCAGAAATGGCCCTTCGGTTTGAAGGCGTTCGTCAGATACCAGCCGGCGGCGTTGGGGCCCTGCGGCGCCAGCGCCGTCAAGTCGGCGACGATGTCCTTGAAGGTCGCCGTGCAGAATTCAGCCGTCCGCCGGGCCGGCGGCAAGGCGGTGGAAACGTATAGGGGTCACTATGTTGGTCCGCCAATCGTAGATCGCTCCCGTGACCGGCCTCGCCGAGGCACCAATCTTCATCGGCAAGGTGCGCTGGGCGGCACGGGCGATATCCCGGTCCAGTTGCGCCAGGCCCCAGTCGAACAAGGTCACCGGTTCGGCCATCAAACGGCGCAGAACGTCCCGCTCCTCCGCTTCGGCCCCGGCCAGAGTCGTCAACAAGAGGACGATCATAATGGGAATGATGCGAAACATGGGGCCTCTCGTCACCAGCCGATGGGGTGACGGTAGCACGGTTCCGGGAACGGCGGTACTCGGCCGGTCGGGGTTTCGCCGACATGTCAGCAAGCCGTCCTCGGTCGTGACGAGGGGCAGGCAGGTTCGATTTCGACCGGCCGACATTAACGAGGGGCTTTCCCCGGAATCGAGCAGGGCCTATAGGGCGGAACGGGTCCGCGAGTATTTCGATGCCACTGCCCGCACCCGCGACGCCGCCTCGGCGAGCCGCATTTCTTCGAGATCGCCGCGCTCGACGGCCTGGAAAATACTCTCCACCACGTGATCCAGGTGATCGCCAGCGGCGAGCAGAACCAGATCACACCCGGCCTTCAAGCCATCAACGGACACGTCGGAAATCGATCTTCCTTTCGAGGTCGCCGGTGCGTCGAGACCATCGCTCACGACAAGCCCTCGGAATCCGAACCGTCCGCGCAGAAGATTGATGACGTTTGGAGAAAGTGACGCCGGATTGCATTTGTCAAAGGCTTCTACGAGCGCTGGCCCCACCATCATGGCTTCGACGCCGTTGGCAATGGCGTCCTCGAAGGGCCCGAATCCGGTTTCAAAACTCCCGGCATCACCGGTTACCGAGGCCGCTTCGTTCTCCGCCGGATCGAGAGGGATGTGATGATGACCAGGAAAGTGTTTTGCCGTCGCTGCGACGCCAGCCGCCTGAACGCCGCGGATAAAGGCAGTCGAGACATGGGTGACGATAGCCGGGTCCGTGGACACGGTGCGTCCGAATAGCCACGGGTTGTCCCCTGTCACAACATCGAGGACGGGGCCGAGAATACAGTTGATGCCGAGTTGCCATGCCGCTTCACCAAAGGCGAAGGCCTCGGCCTTGATGGTTTCGGGTTCGGCCGAACGCCAGTCACCGGTCGAAAAAAAGGGGGGAACGAGGGCATGAAGGCGGGAAATTCCACCGATCTCCTGATCGACGGCGACGATGATTTCGCCTGCCAGACTTTCCGCAATATCGACGGTATCGATAAAATCGTCCCGGGTTTCCGCGGCTTTTCGTTCGGCCGACATGTCGCGTGCGAGATATTCCTCTCGCGTTTCACCGAGCAGGAGGGTTTGCCCTCCGTTGGCAAGAAAACGCTTCACGGGACCGTCCAGTGTGAGACCCGTAATAGCCGGAAACACGACTGCGTGAGCGTCACGCCGGCGATCGAGAGACCTATCCATTCCCACCTCAGCGTTACTCCACTGTCACCGTATTCCCTTCGAATTGGGCAGCGATGAGAAACTCCTTGTTGCCTTCGGGCCCCTCGATGGGGCTTTCGGTTATGCCTACAACCGACCAACCTGGGAGCCCATCGAGCCAAACCTCGATCATCGCGCAAACCTCGGCGTGCAGGGCCGGATCCCGCACGACGCCCTTCTTGCCGATTTGGCCCTTGCCGACTTCGAATTGCGGTTTGATCAAGGCGACCAGGACGGCGCCCGGCGCCGCCAGGGCGAGGGCGGCCGGCAACACCGTTCGCAAGCCGATGAAACTGGCATCGCAACCGATGAAGCCGGCCGGGTCGGGAACCATATCCTTGCTGAGGTTGCGGGCGTTGGTCTTTTCGAGAACGACGACACGCGCATCGTTGCGCAGTTTCCAATCCAGTTGTCCGCGCCCCACGTCGACGGCATAGACGCGCACGGCGCCGTGGTTCAGCAGGACGTCCGTGAACCCGCCCGTCGAGGCGCCGACGTCAATACAGACCCGCCCTTGCGGCGACAGGCCGAAATGATCGAGTGCGCGAGCCAGTTTAACCCCACCGCGCGATACCCAGGGATGGTCCTTGCCGCGCACCTCGATTTCCGTGTCACCGGGGACGGTTCGGCCCGGCTTGTCGAGACGCTCGCCGGCGGAATAGACGACGCCGGCCATGATCAGGGCTTGCGCCCGGGTCCGTGACGGAACCAAGCCCCTGTCGACGAGAAGCTGGTCGAGGCGTCGGCGGTCCGGTCTAGGCATTGTCACCCGGGATCAGAACAGGAAACCTACCGCCGCCTTCAAGGGCGGGGACAACACTGCGCGCGTTACCGACGGTCAGGCCGGTTCGGCCCGAACCAGTTCCTCAGCTTCGTCGAGGCGGCCGAGCGCGGTCAACACGTTGGCGACGATGTGCGCCGTGTCGAGACCGGCCTGTTGAACCTGCTTGGCCGGACTGTCCTGCTCCAGGAAGCGATCCGGCATGGTCATGATGCGGAACTTGAGGCCGTTGTCGAGGAGACCGTTGTTGGCCATGTACTGGGCGACGTGCGCTCCGAAACCGCCGGCCGACCCTTCCTCGATGGTCACCAGAACCTCGTGTTCGCGCGCAAGCCTGGCAATCAGATCCACGTCCAGGGGTTTGGCGAAGCGGGCATCGGCAACGGTCGCCGACAGTCCCATGGCGGCCAGTTCCTCAGCCGCCTGCAGGGAGGCGGCCAACCGTGTGCCCAGGCTGAGGATCGCCACCGCACTGCCTTCACGGATGATACGACCCTTGCCAATCTCAAGAACCTCGCCGCGGGCCGGCAGCTCGATCCCGACGCCCTCGCCCCTCGGATACCGGAAGGCGGACGGACAATCGTCGATCTGTGCTGCAGTTGCCGTGACGTGGTGCAGTTCCGCCTCGTCGCTGGGTGCCATGACGACGAAGTCGGGCAGCGTACACAGATAGGCGAGGTCGAAGGCGCCGCAGTGGGTCGAACCGTCGGCACCGACGTAACCGGCCCGGTCCATGGCGAAACGGACCGGCAGCTTCTGGATGGCGACGTCGTGGACGACCTGGTCGTAGGCACGCTGCAGGAACGTCGAATAGATGGCGGCGAACGGCTTCATGCCCTCGGAGGCCAATCCGCCGGCGAAGGTCACCCCGTGCTGTTCGGCGATTCCCACGTCGAAGCTGCGTTCCGGGAACCGTTCCGAGAACTTGTCGATGCCGGTACCGCCGGGCATGGCCGCGGTGATGGCGCAGATGCGGTCGTCTTCTTCCGCCTCGCGGATGAGCGCATCGGCGAAGACGCCGGTATAGGACGGCGCGTTGGCCTTCGGTTTGTGCTGCTTGCCGGTGACCACGTCGAACTTGGAGACGCCGTGGTACTTGTCGGCCGATTGCTCGGCCGGTCCGTAGCCGTGCCCCTTCTCGGTGACCACGTGCAGCAGCACCGGCCCCGGTTCCTTGTCATCGCGTAGGTTCTTGAGGATCGGCAGCAGGTGGTCGAGATTGTGACCGTCGATGGGGCCGACGTAGTAAAAGCCGAGCTCCTCGAACAGCGTACCGCCGGTCACCATGCCGCGGGCGTACTCGTCGAGCTTGGTCGCCGCCTCCTCGAAGGGACGTGGGAATTTCTTGGCGACATCCTTGGCGAAGTGGCGCATGGAGCGGAACGACTTCGACGAGATCAAGCGCGACAGGTAGGCGCTCAAAGCCCCCACCGGCGGAGCGATGGACATGTCGTTGTCGTTGAGGACGACGATCAGGCGCGCATCCATGGAGCCGGCGTTGTTCATGGCTTCATAGGCCATGCCGGCGGTCATCGACCCGTCGCCGATGACCGAGATGACGTTGCGCGGCGCTTCCATGAGATCGGAGGCAACGGCCATGCCGAGGCCGGCCGAGATGGAGGTCGACGAGTGGGCGGCCCCGAAGGGATCGTACTCGCTCTCGCTGCGTTTGGTGAAGCCGGAAATACCGCCGCCCTGGCGCAGCGTATGCATCCGCTCGCGCCGCCCGGTCAGAATCTTGTGCGGGTAGCATTGGTGGCCGACGTCCCAGATAAAACGGTCCTTCGGCGTGTCAAATACGTGGTGGATGGCCACCGTCAGTTCGACGACGCCGAGGCTGGCGCCCAGATGACCGCCGGTGATCGACACCGAACGTACCGTGTCGCTGCGCACCTCGTCGGCCAATTGTTTCAGTTGATCGGGCGTAAAATCCCGGATGTCCGCCGGATCGTTGACCGAATCCAGCAGCGGCGTCTCGTGAGCAATTGTCAAATTTCCGCCCCTCTTCTCCCAAGGGCTTAAACCCTTGGATTCTCAAGGACACGCGTCCTCGGACTTAACCGAACAGTTTAAGAGTTCTGAATATGCGGCTCAAGAACTTCTGTGAACAATAAAGTGTGCCATCTGGCGCAGCGGCTCGGCATCGTCACCAAAGACTTCCAGGTGCGAGGCCGCCTGCTCGCTCAACATCTTGGCTTGCTCGCGGGCTCCTTCCACGCCCAATAGCGATACGAAGGTGGCCTTGCCGGACTCGGCGTCCTTGCCGGTCTTCTTGCCGACCTCGTCTGCGTCACCCTCGACATCGAGGAGATCGTCAGCGATCTGGAAGGCGAGTCCGATGTCATGGGCATAGGCATGCAGCGTATTTCGGGCATGCTCCGAGGCCTTGCCGAGGATACCGCCAGCCTCGCAGGAAATAGCGATCAATTCGCCCGTCTTCATGCGTTGCAGGCGCGTGATCTCGGCGACACCGAGTTCGTGGTCCTCGGCCACCAGATCGAGCATCTGGCCGCCGACCATGCCGTGATCTCCGGCCGCCTTGGCCAGCGCCAGGCAGAGCTCGGCCCTGACCTTGGCGTCCTGGTGCGTATCGTCCTCGGCGAGGACCTCAAAGGCCTTGGTGAGAAGCGCATCGCCGGCGAGGATGGCGGTGGCTTCGTCGTATTCGACATGGCAGGTCGGACGGCCGCGCCTCAGGTCGTCGTCGTCCATGGCCGGCAGGTCGTCGTGGATCAGGGAGTAGCAGTGCACCATCTCGACCGCCGCGGCGACCCGCAGTGCGGCGCGCTCCGCAACGTTGAAAAGCGCCGAACTGGCGGTCACCAGGAACGGCCTGACCCGCTTACCGCCACCGAGGCTGGAATAGCGCATGGCCTCACCCAGAACCTTCTCCGGCCCCTCGGCGATGCCCAGCAGATCGTCGAGCACGTCGTTGACGGCAGCCGCGTTGTCGCTCAGTCGTTGTTCGAAATCTGACAATCGAATCCCCTATCTTCTTATTTTGTTTACCTTCGCCAGTTCGGCGTCATTAGCCCGTGGTCAGCCGTCCAGGTCGGCCGGCTCGGTCGAGACCTTGCCGCTCGCATCGACGACGATCTTGTCGATGCGCGCCTGGGCGTCGTTCAATTTGTTTTCGCAGTGTTTCTTGAGCGCCGCGCCGCGAGCATAGGCGTTGATGGCATCTTCCAACGCACCGCGTCCCGACTCGAGCTCGCGCACGATATCCTCAAGCTCCGCGAGGGCATCCTCGAAGCTCATTTTCTTGATGTCGGCGGGGATTTTGTCGTCGGCCATGACCACCTCTTTCAATGGGCGCGGGAGTCTAATGGCGGGTATCGGCAAGAGCAAGGATTTGGGGGCGAAGGATTGTCGCCCCTACGCCTCCATCAGCGCCTTGATATGGGCCTGGGTGCTTTCGCGGAGTGCGGTGAGGTCGTAACCGCCCTCGAGCAGCGAGATCACGCGGTTGTCGCAGTGATCGGCGGCGACCTCGAGGAGTTCGCGGGTAACCCAGGCGTAGTCCTCCGTCTCCAGGCTCAGTTGCGCCAGCGGATCGCGGCGATGGGCGTCGAAACCGGCGGAGATGACCAGCAGTTCCGGGTCGAAATCCCTGAGAGCCGGCAGGATGGTCTCCGTATAGGCGGCGCGGAACTTGTCCGAACCGGAACCGGGCGCCAGCGGCGCATTGACGATGTTGCCGGCGACACCGGTCTCGCTCGTCGATCCGGTTCCCGGGTAACAGGGCCATTGATGGCTGGAGGCGTAGAACATTCCCGGGTCGTTCTCGAAACTGTGCTGGGTGCCATTGCCGTGATGGACGTCGAAGTCGACGACGGCAACCCGCTCCATGCCGTAGGCGGCGCGCGCGTAATAGGCGGCGATGGCGGCGCTGTTGAACAGGCAAAACCCCATGGCCCGTGACGCCTCGGCGTGGTGGCCGGGCGGCCTGATGGCGCAGAAGGCATTGCGGGCGTCGCCCTCGACGACCTCGTCGACGGCGGTGACGGCGGCACCGGAGGCCCGCCTCGCCGCTTCGCCGGAGGCTGGCGACATGGCGGTGTCCGGGTCCAACGAGACAAGGCCCGATTTCGGGACATTGTCCATGATCAGCTCGACATAGTCGGGCTTGTGAACCAATTCGACCCGCTTCATGTCGATCTCGGGCGCCTCGTGGCGATGCAGGAATTGGAACTCCTCGTCCTCGAGGCCGTCGAGGATGGCGCGCAGCCGATCGGGACATTCCGGGTGATAGCTGCCCGGGTCGTGTTCAATGCACACGGGGTGCGTATAAAAAAGTGTCGTCATGGGTCCTTTTTAATGGATTCGGCGGGAATGTCGAAATCCTTGGTGCCGTCTTTCCGGCATTTGACAGACTTTCGATACAATTTCACCGTCGTTTGTCCGGCACCTGACAAATTTCCGATACAATTTAGAACTAGGAATACGGGCAAAGGTGTCACACAGTCGTTAGTTGAAGCGCAACCACGCCAACACTAAATTACAGCGCGAGGTTCAGAGTGCGCGACGACCGGCTTTCGCTGTGGTGTAAAATCGTGCAACTGTCCATCGACGGTCGGTATACAAAAACGGAAACGACATGACCCACAAGGGAATACAAGGGGGGAACCCCGGACGAACAGCATCTGGATCCTTCGTGTCGCGGGGGCCGAAACGTATTAGAATGACGTTTCTCGCCGGCGCTGTCACGCTCATCCTGGCGTCCCCGGCCGACGCCCAGTCACAAGGCGGCGAGCAGGCAACGGCGGTCAAGGTCGATGAGGTCAAGTCCGAACCCTTCAAGCAGACGGTCCCGGTCATCGGGCGGTTCGTCGTCCGCCAGACCGGGGTCGTCGCGACGCGCGTCAGGGGTGCGGTCGGGACCATCGTCGTCGACGTCGGTGACCGGGTCGGCCAGGACGACGTCATCGCCATCTTGGTCCGCGATCGCCTCGAGTGGGAACGCAACCTGCAGCGCGCCGAGGTCGCCAACTACTCGGCCCAGGTCAAGACCCAGCAGGAACGAATCGGCCTCCTACAACAGGAACTGAAGCGCCTCGAATCGCTGAAGAAATCACCAGCCTTCTCGCAGGCCCGCCTTGACGACAAACGCCAGGAAATCATCGTTGCCTCAAGCGAGGTGACGGAAGCCGAGGCGCAACTGCGCAAAACCCGGGCCAACCTGAAACTGACCGAAATCGATCTTCGCGATGCCGAGATTCGTGCGCCGTACAGCGGCGTCGTCTCGAAAAAACACGCTGCCGTCGGCTCCTATGTCGACGTCGGTGATCCGGTGGTCACCTTGATCGACGACGAGTCGCTCGAGATCGAGGCCGATGTGCCTTCCGAACGGGTCGACGGCATCGAAAATGGTACGCCTGTCGACGTGGAAACGGTGACGAAGTCGCGCTACCCGGCCATCGTACGGGCCGTCATTCCCGAAGAGAACCCGCAGACCCGAACCCGCGCCGTCCGCTTCACACCGGTTCTGCCGGAAGAAGCACCCCGGCCGGCGGCCAATCAATCGGTCATACTTTACCTGCCGGCCGGTGCCGTTCGAGACGTTCTGTCGGTACACAAGGACGCCGTTCTCAACCGGCGCGGCAAGCGCCTGGTCGTTGTCGCCGCCGACGGCAAAGCGAACTTTCGACCGGTGCAACTGGGCGAGGCCATCGGCAGCCGTTTCGTCGTCGTAAAGGGCCTGCAAGAAGGTGACCTGGTCGTCGTGCGCGGCAATGAACGGCTTCGACCCAATCAGGCCATCCGCTTCAACGGCGGGGCGTCCGAGGAAACGCCCGAAGGGCCCACCAAGAAATCAGCGGAAGCGGGCGGATGAACCCGATCCGCCTAGCCATCGAACGGCCGACCGCCGTCATGGCGGCGGTGCTGATGATCGTCATGTTTGGTCTGGTGGCACTCGACGCCATCCCGATCCAGCTGACGCCCGATGTTCGGAAACCGGTCATCGACCTGCAGACGGTTTGGTCGGGAGCGGCGCCGGCCGAAATCGAACGCGAAATAGTCAACCGTCAGGAGGAGGTCCTGAAGGGCCTAGAAGGTCTCGAGAAGATCATCAGTGAAACCCAGGACGGGCGTGCCCGGATTACACTCGAATTCCAGATCGGCACTAATATGGACAAGGCGCTGCTGTTGGTAGCCAACCGTCTCGACCGGGTCGACGGCTACCCGGACGAGGTCAAGCAGCCGACCATCCGAACGTCGAGCTCCGACGACAACCCGATCACCTGGATCGTGCTCTTGCGGACCGACGGCAATACGCGGGATATCCACACCTACGGAGATTTCGCCGAGGACGTAATCCAGGACCGCATCGAACGGGTCAACGGCGTTTCGCGGGTCAACGTCTACGGTGGTTCGAAACGCCAGATGGAAGTCATTGTGCACCCCGAGCGCATGGCGCGGTACGGCCTGACCGTGACGGAAGTTGTCAATACCCTGAGGGCCGCCAATGCCTCCATATCGGCCGGTGATGTCGATGAGGGCAAACGCCGCTACGTGGTCCGGACCGAGGGCGAGTTTTCGAAGCTGGAGGACGTTCGCGCCGTGTTGCTGCGTTCAAGCACGGACGACGCCAGCGGCCGCATCGGGCGGGTCACCGTTGACGACATTGCCACGGTGCAGTTCAACGTCAAGGAACCGGTGTCTCGCATTCGTTTCAACGGTCAGCTGGCGATGGCCATCAACGCCATCAAGGAAAACGGCGCCAACGTTATCGAGGTGATGACCGGCATTCGTGCCGCCATCAAGGAACTCAACGACGGGCCCCTCCCCGATTCCGGTCTCCAGCTCCGGCAGGTCTACGACGAGACGGTCTATATCGATTCGTCCATCGACCTGGTGCAGCAGAATATTTTTGTTGGCGGCGCACTGGCCGCCCTGATGCTGCTGATCTTTTTGCGTTCCGGCCGGGCGACACTGGTTGTCTCGCTGGCCATCCCGGTTTCCGTGATCGGTGCTTTCGTCGCCATGGCGGCCCTCGGACGCTCGCTCAATGTGGTGTCGCTGGCCGGTATCGCTTTCGCGGTCGGCATGGTCGTCGACGCCGCGATCGTCGTCCTGGAGAACATTTACCGGTTCCGCGAACAGGGCATGACCCGGCGCGAGGCGGCCTATCGCGGCGCCGCTCAGGTGTGGTCGGCGATCCTGGTCTCGGCCTTGACCACGGTGATGGTGTTCATCCCGATCCTGGTCATGGAGCTTGAGGTCGGCCAGTTGTTCCGCGATATCGCCGTGGCGCTGTCCGTCTCGGTGCTGCTGTCGCTCATCGTCGCCATCACGGTCATCCCGGCACTGTCGAACCGTCTGCTCAAGGAAAAGTTCTCGGACACCGAATCTCACTTACGGCTGCCCATCATCGATAATTTCGCGTCTTGGTTCGTGCGCGCCGCCGTCGGATTCACGCGGTTGGTCACTCGCAATCGAGGGCTTGCCTTCGCCGTCGTCACCGCCATCTGCAGCGCCGGTGCTTTCGTCACTTGGGCCCTGTTGCCGAAGCTCGATTACCTTCCGGACGGCAACCGCAACCTGATCTTCGGAGTCATGGTGCCGCCGCCGGGTTACAACCTGAAAACAACCGGCGACATCGCCAACAAGTTCGAGGCGGACATCCGCCCGCACTTGGCCGAGGTGACCGGCGAACAATCGGAGCCGGGAGAACCGCCGAAGATCAAACGCTTCTTCTTCGTGGCTTCCCGCGGGCGCACGTTCCTGGGCGCCGCTTCCGTAGAGCCGGACCGGGTCGCCGAATTGATCCCCGTCTTGAGCGACGCCGCCTTCAAGGAGCCCGGCACCTTCGGGCTGGTCAGCCAGCGATCCTTGTTCGGGCGCGGCATCGGCGGTCAGCGGGCCATCGACCTCAACGTCTCTGGGCCCGATCTCGAGAACATCCTCGGCGTCGCTTTGAGGTCCGTCGGCCTGATCGGCAAGGTCCTTCCCAAGTCGGAAGGCACCCAGATCCGCCCGCAGCCGGGCCTTGAACTGGGCGCCCCCGAAGTCCGCGTTTTTCCGAACCGGGTCAAACTGGCCGACAATGGTGTCACCGCGCGGGAACTGGGCGACACGCTGGACGCCTTCAACGACGGGCTCCGCGTCGCCGAAATCACGGTCGGCTCGTCGCGCATGGACATGATGCTGATGGGCCCGCTCGACGACATCCAGGAAACCCAGGGCATCAATTTCCTGCCGGTGGTGACGCGCTCAGGCAAGATCCTGCCGGCCAGTTCGTTGGCCGATGTCGTCGTCACCGCCGGTCCGACGCAGATCCGCCATATCGAGCGGGAACGCACGGTGACTCTCGAAATCCGGCCGCCCGAGAAGATGCCGCTCGAGGAAGCGTTGGAGATACTTCAGCGTGACGTCATCGACGTGGTTAAGGAAGGCGGTCTACCGACAGGCGTGACCCTGACATTGAGCGGTACCGCCGACAAACTGACCGAGACCTGGGACGCCATGGTTCTTGATCTCCTGTTGGCCATAGCCATCGTTTACTTGGTCATGGCGGTGTTGTTCGAGAGTTTCATCTACCCCCTCATCATCATGCTGTCGGTGCCGCTGGCCACGGCAGGCGGCGTGCTCGGCCTGGCCCTGGTCAACCTCTATATCTTCCAACCGCTCGACATGCTGACCCTGTTGGGTTTCGTCATCCTTATCGGCATCGTCGTCAACAACGCCATTTTGTTAGTCCATCAGACGCTGTTCCACGTGCGCCAGGAGCATATGGAAGTGGCGGAGGCGACCCTGGAAGCGACCAAGAACCGCATCCGGCCGATCTTCATGTCGACCTTGACCAGCGTTTTCGGGATGTTGCCGTTGGTTCTCTTCCCGGGTGCGGGCTCGGAGCTCTACCGTGGTCTCGGATCGGTGGTGCTCGGCGGGCTCGCCCTGTCGGCCGTGTTGACGCTGTTGATCGTGCCGCCGCTTCTGTCCCTGTTCGTCGGCACGATCGAAAGTCGGAAACGCCATACCGGTGCCATGCTCGAAAGCAAGCCGGCGGAATGACCCGTTTATGACCGGGGGGCGCCTTTGGTGACGACGATGGTGAACACCTTGCCGTCGTCGGTGCACGATGTCAGTTGGTCGCCTGTGTTTTCGCACAACACCTCGAAGTTCCGGGGCGCCGCCGGGTCCGTTGCATGAACCGTGAGGACGTCACCCGGCGTCATCTGCTTCAGCGCTTTGTTGGCCTTGAGAACGGGCAACGGGCAACTCAAGCCCTTCAAGTCGAGTTCGGTTTGGTTCACAGGCGATTCCCCCTCGGGTTGTTCATAGCATAGGTCTTAACGGATTAAATGGCACGGCCGGCAGCCAACAGCACCGCCTTCTCACGAACTGTTGAAAATCAGGACGCGCGTCGGGTCAGACAGTTGAAAACGGATCCGATCGCCCCAATTAAGTTCCGTAACCGGCTCCGAAACCGCAGAGACAGCGAAACCAATGATCTTCCGGCAGCTCTTCGACCACACATCCAGCACCTATACCTATCTGCTGGCCAGCGGCGTCGGACGCGAGGCATTGCTCATCGATCCGGTACTCGAGCAAACCGACCTTTACATCCGCCTTCTCGAAGAACTGGATTTAAAACTGGTCAAAGCCGTGGACACCCATTGCCATGCCGATCACGTAACGGCCCTCGGCGAGTTGCGCGACCGGACCCGCTGTATCACCGTCATGGGCCGCAAGACCGACGTCGATCTCGTTTCCATGCGGGTCGATGAAGGCGACCGGATCGAGATCGAAAACATCGGTCTCGACGTGCTCTATACGCCGGGGCACACGGACGACAGCTATTGTTTTTGTCGGACGGCGCGCTGTTTACGGGCGATACGCTGTTGATCAGAGGAACCGGGCGGACCGACTTCCAGAACGGTGATCCCCGCACAGCTTACGAGTCGATCTTTGGCAAGCTCCTGACATTGCCTGATGAAACCCTCGTCTATCCGGCCCATGACTACAAAGGCGAGACCGTCAGCACCATCGGTGAGGAGAAGGCCTACAATCCCCGCCTGCAGGTGTCGTCGGCCGACCAGTACGCTGAGATCATGAACGGCCTCAACCTGCCGGACCCGAAAATGATGGATGAAGCGGTGCCGGCCAATCTTTCCATCGGATACCATCCGGATGATCCGGAACTGCACGCCCACACCATCGAAGCCATCGAGGCGCTGCGGCGTTTCGAGGAAGATGGCGCCTTGTTCATCGATCTCCGTGAAGCCGGTGAGCGCACGAAGACCGGTGTCATTCCCGGGTCCCTCCACGCGTCATACGGATCGCTGGAGGAAGCCGTGCGGCCGGGTGGCCTGCTTGCTGCCGTGGCCGCACAAAGCCGAACGCCGCCTCTGCTTTATTGCGCCTATGGCGAACGGTCCGCCTTGGCGCTCAAGATTCTGAAGGATGCTGGTATTGGCGCCGCTTCACACCTGGCCGGGGGTGTCGAAGCCTGGAGCAAGGTCGGTGGACCGCTAATCGGGCCGGAGGATTGACAATCTCGGTCTATCTAAGCGACGCGCTGGAACCGATGGATACCGTCAGCGCCGGTTTCCCGTTGCACCCGCCCTTGGCCAATCAAGTGATGAACGTGCGCCAATGATTCACCGATGGCGAAAAACAGCTGATGATCGTCGAGTTTGCGGGTGAATAGCCGGCGCAGGACGCCGACACCGTCGACCAAATCTTCACAAGCGGCCAATGTGTCGACCAAACGTTCCTCGTGGTGATCGGTCAGGTAGTCGATGCGGCCGCTGAGCCCGCGGAATGGCCAATCGTGGCTGGGCAGGACCAGCGTCTCTTCCGGCAAGTCGCGGAACCGGTCCAGGCTCTTGAGATAGAGATCCAAGGGGTTGGCTTCCGGCTCTTGGGGCCAGACCGCGACGTTCGGTGCAATCCGGGGCAAAACCTGGTCTCCGGAGATCAGAACGTTCAAATCCTTACAATAAAAACAAGCGTGTTCCGGCGCATGACCGGTACCGACGATGACCCGCCAATTGTTGTCGCCGATGGTGAAGACCTCATCATCCCACAGGCGCCGCATGGCCGCCGGGATGGGTGAAACGATCCGCCCGTACCGTCCGGCCCGGCCTTCGACCGCCTTGATCATCTCGTCGTCAAACCCGGACGCCCGGTAGAATTTCTCGAAATTCTCCTGCAGCACTTCCGGCGCATCGGCCCGGGTCATGCGGCCGAAGGTCCACTCCGTAAGCGTCATCCACAGCGGCACGTTAAAACGTTCGCAGAGCCAACCGGCAAGACCGACGTGGTCAGGGTGGAAATGGGTGACGATGACCCGTTTCAAAGGTTTTGCGTCCGTAAACCGTGCCGCGGCAATGGCCTGCCACGCTTCCATCACTTCGTCGCGCCAGATGCCGGTGTCGACAATGGTCCATCCGTCGCCGTCTTCGAGCAGCCACAGATTGATGTGGTCGAGCTTAAATGGCAGCGGCATGCGCAACCAATGGACGCCAGGGGCGACTTCCGTTGTGGTTCCGATGTCGGGTGTTCCCGCGAAGGGATAGTCGGGCTCGTACATGGCGCTAGCTATAGATCGCGAAACGGGAAAAGGAAACACCGGACGGGCGGGAATTTCCCACGGGATGCCAAGGCCGTACGACCAGACCGTGCATAGGAGACCCGTTCCAAACGGGAAATATTATGTTTCTGTAATATTTCTAAATAACAATAATCAGTTGTGATAGCGCGGCAAAACGAAATCTTTCGTCGGACTAAATCACTCGGCTTTTCGGTCGCCAATCCACGAAAAACGGCAGAATTCCGCTATTTCCCTCGAAAGTTGATCGCTGCGGAGGCCGCGTAATCTTGCGTAAACGATTGAAACACAGGGAAACGCACGAGACGCGGAATTATCCGTAACATTTTCCTGGGTACTAAAGAACTAGGTAATTCTGCAATCAAGATCTCAGGAGTGAGAGGTAGGAAATGTTGAAATTTGCGAAAGCCGCCGTTGCCACGTTGGTGCTGGTATTGTTTGTCTCACCGGTCTACGCCGCAGAAAGCGCACCGATGGAAGTCGAAGGCGCGCAACGGATCACAGCTGCCGAAGCCAAGGCCCTGTTCGATAAGGGCGTCATCTTCGTCGATGTTCGCGGCGACGCGGACTATAACGCCGGCCGTATTCCCGAGGCCGAACACCTGCACGTGGATAGCAAGCTGACCGACGCCTCCCTCGGTGCGCTGGTCAAGAAGGGTGACCCTGTCGTTTTCTATTGCAACGGCACCAAGTGTGGCCTTTCGCCGAAAGCCTGCGCCAAGGCAGTGGCCTGGGGTTATACGAACGTCAAGTATTTCCGCGGCGGTTTCCCGGAGTGGAAAGCGGCCGGATATCCCGTCGAATAGAAATCGGGGTGTATCGAACTCGGGTGGTGGCCGCGACAACAAGACAGGGCCGCCCCTTATCTTTTCTTGGGGAGAACCGGGACATGTTGCTGAGAACCCGCATTAACATCGGCGCCGTTGCCGCCATGGTATTGGTCGGTGTTGCGATTGGAGTGGTCGGGCGCATATCGTTGTCGAACGCCGAACAACGGGCCACCGACACGGCCGTCACCCTGCAGCGGGCCTTATTCCAGAAAAGCGTCGCCACCATCGTCGAGGGGTTTGCCTCGCAGTATTCCGCCCTGACCCGCAACCGCGACTTGCGGAAGATGATGAAATCGGGGGAAACCGGCGGTGTTCAGGAATTGGTCAAGGGAACCTACAACCGTTTGAGTGTCGGCGGTGCCATTGATTTTCTGACGATTACCAACAAGGAAGGCGAACTCGTCGCCGTACACCCAAAAGGCCCGTCGGGGAAATCCAAACAAGCCAACATCTCGAAAGCCCTTGAAACACAAAAACTCGTTCACGGGTTGATCAAGGACGATCGGGGTAATGTCGTTGTATCGGCGGCGATGCCATTGATGTCGCGCGGCAAATTGCTTGGCACCGGCGTTTTCTCGAAAGATCTCAGTGAACTCGCCAACAGTTTCAAGACAAACGCCGACATGGAAGTCTTCCTCATTGACGCCAGCGGCAAGACCGCCGCTTCGACGGCGCCGGACATCTGGAGCCCGATTTCGGCCGAACTGCCGGACCAGGATGCGCCCTTCCGCTCCGTCGTATTGTTCGGCGAGGTCGCTTATGAAGTGATCTCCCAGCCCATTACCGGACTGACCGGCGAAACGCTCGGCCGGCTGGTTACGGCAAAGGTCTTCACCGATGCATACAACACCCAAAAAACCATCGATTTTACGTCCTACGGCGGGCTGCTTATTGCCCTGATCGGTTTGATCTTCGGCATGTACGCCTACCTGCGAAACAACTTCCGCCCGCTTCGCCTGCTCGTCGAAGTGCTCGATGCGTTGATGAAGGGCGATCTCAAGGTCGCCGTACCGGAGAGTAAACACCAGGACGAGATCGGCGCCATTACCAGCGCCGTGCAGGTCTTCAAGGAAAACATGGTTGAGATGGACGCTCTGGCGCAGCGGGAGAAGGAAGAACAGGTGCTTCGCGAACGCATTGCCGAGCGTCGCGACGAGTTGACGAAGGAGTTTGAGGGTTCCGTGTCCGACGTGCTGGGGACAGTGACCAAGTCCGTCGACGGGCTTCATGAATCGTCGACCGATTTGTCGGCCATGGCCGAAGACGCCAAAAAACGCACATCCGTGGTCGCCGGTGCCTCACAATCGACGACGACCAACGTGCAAACCGTGGCCGCCGCCGCCGAAGAATTGTCAGCGGCGATCACCGAAATCAGCAGCCAAATGACCCATACCAACGAAGTGTCGCTGCGCGCCCAGCAGGAGGCGGACACGACGAATAAGACGATCCAGGATCTCGCCATTGTCGCCGAGAAGATCGGCAGCGTCATTGCGCTCATCAACGACATTGCCGAGCAAACCAACCTGCTGGCGCTGAACGCAACGATCGAAGCCGCCCGCGCCGGCGATGCCGGCAAAGGTTTTGCCGTGGTTGCCTCCGAGGTCAAGAACCTGGCCAACCAGACGACGAAGGCGACCGAGGAGATTTCCGCACAGGTCGCCGGCGTTCAGGAAGCGACCACCGGTGCGGTCCAGTCGATCGAGAAGATCACGGCGACGATCACCGAGATCAATAACACCACGTCCGGCGTCGCTGCCGCCGTCGAAGAACAGGGTGCCGCGACCCGCGAGATCGCCAGGAACATTGAGGAAGCGGCCCAGTCGACGGACCAGATATCGTCCAATATCGGCGAAGTCAGCGATGTTGCGAACCGTACAGAAAGGTTGGCCACCGGAGTCCTCGACAACTCGGGGCAAGTGGCCCAACAATCCGAGATCCTGCAAAAGACGATTCGCGACTTCCTCGACGGTGTCGCCCAGGCACAGAATATGTCCTCGGGTGACGAAGACGAACAACCGTTGGAAGACGAAGAGTACATCCACGCGGAAGCCGCTGAATAAGCATTGGGCAAAGATCAAACTGCAAGCCGGGCGTGGTCCTTCCGCGACCCGGCTTTTCTTCGAACCATTTTTGGCGAACGTTCGCCCGGTCAATTAGCCACGCGTGTCAGGGCACGGACGATCTCCGTTTGATCCTCGTCGAGCTCGATACCGACGTAGTCGTCGTCACGCCAGATGATCTGACCGCGGATCTCCCCGAAATTGGCGATATTGATGCGGACATTCTTGAACAGGTCATGACTCAATTTCAGTTTCACACCGCCGCTGGAAAGATCGAACGTCGTGCCCTCGATGGTACCGCTTTCCAACTGTAGAACGGCGGGTGCCTTTACCATGACCCGCTGTTCCGCCCGCTTCTCGACAAAGGACTCCGTATCGCCGCTGACCGGATCATAGACCGGGCTACATGGGTTGGCATCCGCCGAGGCAGCCTTTTGCGGGACACCCGTGTTCGGTTCCGCGTCATTGGCTTGATCTGTCGACGGTTTCGCCGATGCGGGCGGCCTTATCGGCTCCGCCTGTCTCGTCTTTTCGGCACCGAAATCGGTCAACGTCGTTGTGAAGGGCTTCGGGTTTGTATCGTTCACGTTTCACCTCTCCATTGTGATGCGTCCATTATAACCTGTTTCGACGCCCTAAGGGTGTGATGATCCTCACGGGTGCACGTGAGACGAATAAGGTCAATGGATGGCCGCAATTGCCAAACCAATTGCGACGGTGGGGCGCCGGTCGGCCGGCTGATTCCGGCTATTCCCAGATTCCGCGCCGGGCCTGCTTGGCTGCGGCCTCCTCGAGTTCGTAACGCCGGGTCTTGTCGTGCGGCGCTTTCGCCATGCCAATGGTGACCATCTCCAGAGACAGGTCGCGGCGACCGGACAGGCATGTCACGGCGGGGATGCCGTCGTCGAATTCGCCATCGATATGATAGCAGGTGATGCTATGAAGCCGGATCAGCTGTCTGAGCGATTTCTTGGCCATTGCGCCACAAGGCCAGGTCGTGCCATCGATCCGTTTGCAGGCGTCCGCCAACTTCGGTGCCAGGCTACCGTATAGACGGACATCGATCCCGCCCCAACACTCGCCCTTTTTGGTCTTGCCGCCGATTTGAAGGGTGTTGCCATCAATGACGCAGGCTGGACCGCTGATGACCGCGTCGGCGGCAACCGGAACGGCCCAATGGCCGACAAACAACAGGAACACGGCAACCAAGGAGATTCTTTTCATGCTCACAACCGCCCCTTTGATCCGGACCAACACCGTCGACGGCAACTCGGTTCCGTCGGTTCCAGGTTAGCGGCTCCGCAGGCTTTCGCCCCTATGCAATCTGCACCCAGTCGATTACCGAGGCGTATCCGATCCGTCAGTCCGCGGCCTCGACGATGATCTCTTCCTCTTCCCGCGTGATCGCGGTAACCGCCTTGCTTATTCGCCGGGCGAAGTAATAGATGCGACGGTACTTTTCGATGATCTCGATCTCGCGGGCATAGGTATTCATGCGATTGGGATCGTCTGTCACCAGCCTTTCGGCGCAATGGGCGGCTGCGTCGTCGGCGATTTTGTTGACCTCCGTCCGCATCGACAATACGGCGACAGCGGCCTCGTAGTCGTGCGCCGTCAACGCCTGATTCGCCATTTCGAAGGACCGGCTGACGGCGCGATGAAGACCGCTGATGACCTTTTGGGTCGCATCGCTGATCACCACTTTCTCGTTTATGCAATTGAGCCCGATGGCGACCATATCGGTCTCGATAATATCGCCGATATTCTCCAAACTCGACGCCGCTTCGATGATCTCCGTGAACTGCTCACCCTGGGTTTCGCTCAACCCCTCGAGTCGCACTTTTCTGAGGTACGGGATTACATGCGAGTAGAGGTTGTCAACATCGGCATCCATTTCCGCTACGTCGCGCAAACCGGCGGAATCGCCATTGAAGATCGCCGGCAGGATCGCCGCCATCATGTCACTGACTAAATCGGCCATGCGTCCCACTTCCATGCGGGCCCGGCCCAGTGCCAGGAACGGTGTTTTTAACAAACCGTCATCCAGGTACCGCGGTTGTTTGACGGTGATCTCCAATTCCTCGGCGGATATCGGCCGGTCGGGAATGACCCACTCGGCGAACCGCGCAATGATAGCCGCGAAGGGCAGGAACACGATCGTCGCGCCGACATTGAACATGGTATGGGCGTTGGCAACTTGGCGCGGCACGTCGGCGGCCAGCGCATCCATTCCCGTCAATCCGGGCGTAACCGGCGAGATCCAACGCGCCAGATCGGCGAAGGGCTCGATGAACCAGACGACCAGGAGGACGCCCGCTATATTGAATGTGACGTGAGCGACCGCGACGCGCACCGCCTCGCGTGGCTTTCCGATCGCGGCGAGGCCGGCGGTGACGCAAGTCCCGATGTTGGCGCCGAACGCGAGCGCAATACCGGCCTCCAAGGTGATCAGTCCCTGGGTCGCCAGCGCGATGATGACGCCGGTCGTCGCCGACGACGACTGGACGAGGGCCGTGAAGATCAATGCGATCAGGATGCCCACCGCCGGGTTGGAGACGTTCTGCATCAATTCGATGAACGGCTCATAGGTGCGGAGCGGCTTCATGCCGGCGCTCATGACGGCGAGCCCGAAGAAGATCAGCCCGAGCCCCATGATCAGCGCCCCATAGGTCCGGATCTTCTCTTTCTTGCCGGCGAACTCCATGACGAACCCGACGGCGACCAGAAGCAGCGCCCATTTGGTGACCTTGAAGGCGATGATCTGGGCGGTGATGGTGGTACCGATGTTGGCGCCGAAAATCACGCCAATGGCTTGGGTCAGGGACATCAGGTCGGCGGCAACGAAACTGACCAGCATGACCGTCGTGACCGAGGAGGACTGAATCACCGCGGTCACGCCGGCGCCGGTCAACACCCCCATGAATCTGTTGGTGGTCAACCGACCGAGGATGTCGCGCATGCGGTCACCGGCGACCATCTTCAGGGCTTCCGCCATCTTGTCCATGCCATAAAGGAAGATGGCCAGCCCACCAGCCAGTTGTATGGCCATGGCCAACCAGTCCAACCCCTTGCCGGCGCTGGATGCGGCGAAGGCCGGGGTCCCGAGGATCAAGGCGCCGACGGCAATTCCGATTGCCACGGCTCTGATCCCGCGTGGCGAGAACCAATCAGGCAAGGGGTGCGATAACTTCGTCCGTTTCATACGCCTCTCCTGCGATAAACCAACATCCAGTCCCGATGCCTTCGGATCGGCACCCGGACCAGGAATGTCATTTCTTGCTTTTTTTCTCGTCTTCCGGTGATTTGACGACGGTAACCGGAACCGGTGATTGCCTCACAACCTGTTCGACGACGGATCCGATTATCCGCTCCGCCAGAGTCTTTCGGTACCGGCACCCCAGCACCAACAGACTGGCTTCCAGTTTGTCTGCTGCGGTCAAGATACGTTCGACGGGCAGCCCCTTGGCGAGGGCGGAATTCACCTTGGAAATCCCCGGAACCTTGGGATTGTTCTTACGGACGCGCTTGAGAAACGCATCCATCATCTTCGCGGCCACGTCCTTGAGTGGCGTCAGCTGGTTCTTCTTGTCGCGCCTGTAGAACCCCGGTTGGTCAACGGGTTCGTGAACGGCGTGAAAGGCGATCACCGGCAGCTTCATCCGTTTGGCGAAGCGGCACGCCCAGACCAGGGCTGCTTCCGATTGCGGTGAGAAATCGACGGCGACGACGACAGCCTGTTTGCCGCTGAATTCCTTGGCCTCCGCTTTCAGGGGCATCTTGGCGCCTCCGATCTACTTCATCGCGGCCAGGGCTTTTTGCCCTTTGGCGATTTGAGCTTTCCGGTATTTGAGTTGGCGTTCCAGCTTCTTGCGCTCTTTTCCGGTGGCGCCGTCGGACAATTTCTTTTCGACGTCCTGCTTTTTAACCTCGATCCGAGCCAACTTTAGCTTCACCGATGCGGCAACCTTTTTGAGTTTCGCTTTCTTTCCAACGTCGATTGCCTTCTTCAACTGCTCAATACGGTCAACGAGTGCCATGCTGATTACCCCGCGCCAACGGATTTCGCCCAATTGTCCATTTTTCAGACATCCACCTTAGGCGCCCGATGTTAAGCGAACGCAAGGCGTTTGTTAAATTTCCATAAAAATTGTCACATTTTTGACCCGATCGCCCCAAATGCACAATGCAATTGCATTCCGTGACCGACCGTGACGATTCGCCGTGGAATAGAATCTGGCTGTTGCCGGTTGTTATTTCGTCTCCCCCTAGTCCGTCGCCGGCGGCTCGGCGCAGATTTGGTCGTAGGCGTAGCGTTCGTCGATGAGGCCGTTGTATTGGAAGATGTCGAGGGTCGCCTGGTAAGCGCTCTCGGTGATCTCCACGTGCGGTGTCCAGCATCCGAGCTGCTGGTAGGTGGCGATGCAATCGGCGAGCACGGCCTCGTCGATGTCCGGGAAGTAGGGCTTCTCGGCCCTGGCGATCTCCGCGGCCGGCGTTTCGTTCATATAGGCTCGCGTTTTCTCATAGGCCCGGGTGAAGGCTTTCGCCATATCGGTCTCTAGCCATTCGCGGGTTGCCGCCAGGCTCGAGAAGCCGCAAGCGCCGATCTGTTTGCCGACCTGCGCCACGACGTGACCGACGCCGTCCGCTTGCAGTTGCTGCGGGAACGGGCCTTGCTGCTGCACATAGGCGCCTTGCCCGTCGCGGAAGGCCTGGTCGATGGCCGCCGCGCCGCCGGGGTTGATGGCGTTGATCTTGTCGTAGTCGATACCAGCCTTGTGGCAGGCGAATTTGAACATGGCCAGAGGCTGGCCGCCGCCGAAGAGAACGGCGTCCGAGCCCTCGAGTTTGCTCCAGGTGAAATCCGGGTCGGGATCACGGGCGGTCAGAAAGAAACCGTCCATCTCGTTGATCTGGGCGAAATGGACAACGCTCGGCACCTCGCCCTTTTTCAGTGGTCCAAAGCCCTGACTGAGAGCCGACTGAACCACGTGGGCCAAACCGTCCTCGAGGGCGGCGATGGCCGAAACGCCGGGCGGCGACACGGACCATTCCGGCTCCAAACCTTCCTCTTCGAGAAAGCCGCCGGACATGGTCGAGATGAGCGGCGAATAGAACGCCGAGAATAGAGTGAACTGAATGTTGATTTTTGCCATCGCCTCACCTGCCGTTTGGGCCGGACCGCCGGTCGTGATTTCTCGTCTCGCGTGTCGCTCACGCGAGACATCGAGGGTCCCACAATATTTCGCCAGCCTTTGGTATAGGCACGCAACGACTTTCTATCGTTCCTCAGGAATAAGACCGTTGAGCAAGCCTCCGGCTCGACCTCATCTCCCTATCCAGCCCGTCACCCGCCGGTCAGTTGCAGGGCATGCAGTGCCACACCAACCGCCGCGGAACCGGCCAGCAGCCGCACCATGCCGACCTCAAATCGGAACACCGCGATCAAGGCAGCGGCGCCAAGAGCGAGGGAAACAGGATCGACCGAGTCCATATGGGGGATGGTGACCTGGAGTCCCCATCCCTCGAACACGGTGACCTCCCCGAACACAACATGGAGACCGAACCAAAGGGCGAGGTTGAGGACGACGCCGACGACGGCGGCCGTGATCGCCCCCAGTGCTGCCGACAGAGCGAGATTGTCGCGCAGCCGCTCGACGTAGGGTGCCAACAGGAAGATCCACAGGAAACAGGGCGTAAACGTCACCCAGGTGGTCAGAACACCGCCGAAAACGCCGGCCGCAAGCGGCGACAATGTTCCCGGATCGCGAAAGGCGCCCATGAAACCGACGAACTGGGTGACCATGATCAGTGGCCCCGGTGTCGTCTCCGCCATGCCGAGGCCGTCGATCATTTCACCCGCTTGGAGCCATCCGTAGGTATCGACCCCCGCTTGTGCCACATAGGTGAGCACGGCGTAGGCGCCACCGAAGGTGACGACCGCCATCTTGGTGAAGAAGACGGCGATGTCGGTGAACACATTGCCCGGCCCGAGCCACCACAGAAGCATTGCCGTCGGACCCAGCCAAAGGAGCGCCAATAGGCCGCAAAGCGCAAATGAGCCGGACCGCCCCGGTTCGTCATCGGTCTGCGATCCGGCACCGAGAAGCGAGCCCCCATCTTCCGACGCGTTTCCCTCTCTACTGCCGTGCCCACCACCCTGAAATGCCGTCGAGCCGACCCGGCCGCCGACCCAGCCGATGACGGCGGCGGTGAGAATGATCGCCGGAAACGGTGCCCCGAAGAAAAAGATGGCAATGAAGGCCGCGGCCGCGAGGCCGACCATGATGCCGTTCCGCAGGGCCCTTTTCCCAATGCGCGCGACGGCATGAAGGACGATCGCCAACACCGCCGCCTTGAGGCCGAAAAACGCGGCGGCGACGATGCCGACGTTGCCGTAGAAGGCATAAATCCAACTGAGCGCGAGAATGGCGATGGCGCCGGGCAATACGAACAGGAGGCCGGCAACGATGTCCCCGACCCACCGGTGCATCAACCAGCCGACGTAGACGGTCAATTGCTGGGCCTCAGGACCCGGCAACAACATGCAAAAGTTCAAAGCATGCAGAAACCGGCCTTCGTCGAGCCAACGTTTCTCTTCAACCAGAATTCGGTGCATCACCGCGATCTGGCCGGCCGGTCCACCGAAACTGAGAAGCGCGATGCGCCACCAGACAGCCAGCGCCTCGCCAAAACCCGGCCAGGGGCGGCCGTCGGCAATGCATCCGTCTGGTTCTCGTCGGTCCATCTCACTCATCTCACGCGACCTCCCGACGGACCGGTCGGTCGTCGGCTTCACCGGCAGCACCGCGAGCCCATCGGTAGAGCGCGTCGTAGACCGCCATACCCCGTTCGACCCGTTCAAGATCATCGGGCGTGGACGCGGACAGACCGAGCTGGACGGCGAGAAGCCCGGCCGCCTCGGGCGCGAGATCGGGTCTCGCCCAGTCGGCACCGCGGACGATGTCTGAAAGCCGTGACATCGGTTCGGTTTCCAGACCGAACTCGGCGATCGTGTCATCGAAAGCAGAGCGGTCGCCACGACGGCTGCTGAACCCGTCCTCGACAACGAACGGTGTCACCCCTGGATAGCGTTCGGCCACCAGATGAACCTGCGACGGTTCGACGAACAGGAATACGGCCGCTCGATCAACGAAGCGGCGGATCAACCACGTACACGCGAGGTCGTCGATCCCCGGCCGTTCCCTCATCACCCAAACCGTGGTCCCGTTCCTTTCCCGCGAAGGCAGTTTGGCCGTGGGAACCAACGGCAAGCCGGCGGCGCGCCAGGCTTGGAAGCCGCCCGTCAGGAACGACGCCTTGCCACCACCGTGGCGCAACCAGGCGGCAGCCGCCTGACTGATCTTGAGTCCACCGTGGCAGTAGACCACAAGTGTTTGACCGGAATAACGATCGGCCCAGTCGGCCGCCTCGAGACCGGGCCGGCGGACGGCACCGGGAATGAGACGGGAGTCGTCATTGAAATCGTCGTCCGTGCGGGCATCGACGATCACCGGGCAATCAGCCGTGCCGACGAGGGTCCAAAGGGTTTCACAGGATCGGGAAGTTGAGGTCGTCATGCGGGCGCTCCTTCTATACTAGCTATGCAATAGCTACGGAACGCGATGCTTGGGCACGACGCCTGACGGGGAGATCGCAGGTCCCCTTGGCCGTTTAATGGCACGCCACGCCGACTGCTGTCAATGGTGGGCCTAAGGGGAGACCGCCGGACCGCGTCGCATTTCCCAACCTGTGCCGGACGTTCTCGACCCCTAGGCCAAACGCGCCTTCACCAATAGCTCGTTGAAATCTTGTAGCGCCCGTTCGGCGGCCTCGGCGTCGTGAATGTCTTCCACGAAACGGGTGTCGAAGCGCGGTTCGCGGAGCAACCGCACGACCCGCTGACGGGCCATGTTCAAGGCCTTTCCTTCGGGCAGGACACCGGCACCGCAGAACCTCGCCAAACGGATGGCCCGTTCGCGGATCGAGTCATCCGGTCGGTCGAGTTTTTCAATGATGTTCTCCTCGATCAAATAGCGCTCGAGGACACCGTCGATGTGTTCGCAGACGATTTGCGCGTCGGCGTCCGATGACGGCGCCCAGAAGGCTTCTGCATCGACATCCAATGCCTTGGTCAGTTTTTCACCATCGTTAATGGAGCGCCTGTACAACTGCCCGATAACCCGGGCACTGAACACCGTGTCGAGCTGATCGATGATATCGCCGTCGCCTTCACCTTCCGCGTGCTCTTCCGTCAACTTGGCAAGGTGGATCGGGCCCCTGGGACGAAGCGCGAGTCGCGTGCCTTTAGGTTCCGGATCGGCAGGAACATGCCGGCGGCCATTGGGGACCATCACCCGTACGAGCGCCCGCTGGTATTCTTCCATCTCCTTGGCCGGGTCGGAACGGTATATTGGTGTCGCGGTCCGGAGCAGCCGCAACGCACGGTCGATGATCACCCGTCGGCTTGCCGGCAATGAACCGTCGGACAGCAAGCCGTTAAGCGTGTCGATGGTATCGATGGCGGCACCGCCCGCGACTTCGTATCGCCCGTCCGCCAGGTCGAACAGCCCGGAGATGGCATCACCAAGTGATCGGTTCGCATTGGTCAGCGCGTCCAGGAAGCCGCCGCCGAGCACGTCGGCAACCACCGTATCGATGAGCAGCAAGGCGTCCTCTTCGGTTTCGTCCGCTGCCAGCCGGCACAGCAGGTCGAGCTTTTCCAGCCAGCTTTCCCGGCTGCCCAGGCTTTTCGACAATACCACCATCGCCAGGTATTCGGGCCTGTCGTAATCGACGCCGGAAACGGCCGCCAGTGTCTCGGAGAACAGTCGCCCAAGTTTGGGCAGGCGTAGTTCCTCGGCCCGTTTGGCGCGGGTGACGATCCGTGTGGCGAGATCGAAGAGTTCGTCCTGCCGGTCTTCACGAGGTCGGAACGTGCCGTCGGTTTGAAGCTTAGCAATGTGGCCGAGCGCCGATGACAGAAGGTTTTTGCGGTTACCCAGACGCTGCAAGTGCTTGAACCCGTGGAGAAGTTCGGTCGGCGTCAGCAAGGCGGTTTCCAAATAGGTCCTGAGCACCCGATTGATGATCATTCGGCTTTGCAGGGTAAAGACGTCGTCGGCCGTTTCACAAAAAACCGGGATCTTGTCGATAACATCGATGCGGATCGGCTGCATGGTCTTCGCGGCCTGCCGTTTGTGGAAGACGATCTCCCCGTTTACGGAACCGTCACGATGGATCCGGTTACCGATGATGCGGGCCCCGCCGCAGCTGTTTTCGCCGAGGACTTTCTCGGCGAACTGCCGTGCATCGTGCTCGCTGTCGTGAACGGCTTCCGTCTGCCATTGGCCGTTGCGCAAGGTCTGGACCTCGAAATTCCTGTGGATTGGGTGCATGCCATCGGTTCCGTCAATTTTTCGCGCCGGGACTAGACAGAAGGGCCCGGCCAATCAGCCTCGGAAATCGGTCGTTGGGCGAGGACAGGGACTTTCATCACGAGCCCTGTTTTTCGCGTTACGCCCAGCCGATGTTTTTTTTGTTGAATCGTGTTTTCTGGAGCTTCGTGTAGGCGCCGGTGACACTCACCATTTGATCCTTGAGCGACATGGTGCGCCGATACAATTCGCCGACGACCCTTTCGCGGAAAACGTCGTCGAGTTGATCCACGATATCTTCGAGATGACCATCGATCTGCCTTGTTTGAAACGACGAGGAATACCGCGCCTCCCGGCGGGCGGCCGACGCCGATCTTTCGTGGCTATCGTCGCTGACATTGGACCTTGTATCGGCTCCATCCACTTCCGCGATGCGATCGCCTCGAGACGCAATGGCGTCGGCGACCTGTGCTCCGGAAATAATACCGCCGATGACCAGGAGCCGGGCCAGAACCCGCTGGTATTCTTCCTTTTCCTTGGCCGGGTCGGCGCGAAACAGCGGAGACGATGAACGCAGTTGGCTGAGAGCCCGTGAAATCAACACATGCCGGCTTGCCGGGAGCTTTTCGTCAGCCATTAGCTTGTTCAGCGCCGAGACCGTTTCCTTGGCGCAACTCTCCTCGACATCGAAGGTGCCATCGGCAAGGTCCAGCATGCTAATGATGGCATCACCCAAGGACCGTTTCCAACCAATCAGTTCCTGAATGACATTGGCGCCGAGTACATCAGCAATGACCGTGTCCAACAGCAGGACCGCCTTGGCATCCGTTTCGTTGGCCGCGAGCTCACAGAGCCGGTCTAGCTTCCCGATCCAATTGCGGATGCCGGCCAATTCCCGGGACAGAACGACCATCGCCAGGTACTCGGGATCGTCGTGGCCGACCGCCGATACGGCTGCGAGCGTTTCGGAAAATCTCTTGGAAAGCCTGGGCAGGCGCGCCGGGTCGGCCCGCCGGGTCCGCAAGACGATCCGATCGACAAAGCTGTAGAGTTCTTCCTCCCTTTCTTTCGGTGCCTGTTCGCGACCCTTCGTTTGCAGCCGCGCCAGTTGGCTCACGGCGGCGGGAAGAAGTGCCCCCCGGTCGTCGAGGCGTTGCAGTTCACGATGGCCGTGAAGCAATTCGGTCGGCGTCAGTACAGATTTTTCGAGGTAATCTCGCAGGATTCGGTTGATCGCCATCCGGCTTTCGAGACCGAAAAAATCTTCCTCCGTCTCGCAGATGGCGGGCACGGCATTGGCCGTGTTGATTGGGGCTTGATATCCGTCCCGCAGGCTGCGGTTTTCATCGAAAAGGAATTCGCCGAATTGCCGGGCGTCCGCCAGACCATTGTCTACGACGGAACGCGGGCTGCTGTTCTTGCCGCTCACGTTGCTGTTCTGCATGTCCTTGCCTCCGAATGGTGGTGGCCTTCGTTGCGGCCGCAGGGCAATTTTCGAGGGGTGTCGAGCCTGAGCTCACCATGTCTAGTGGCATCGCCCTTTGACCTCACCACCGAACGAACAAGAGAAAAGCATTCCCTCGCTTCGCCGTCAGCTTTAAACGGAAAAAGAACGTTAATAGAACATTCAGCGTACAGATGCTGAATCGATGGCAATATCACGATTGACGGTTGATTTGCCTTAGGCGAGTCGTGCCTTGACCAGGAGCTTATGGAAGTCGCGAAGGGCCTTTTCGGCTTTGGTGGCGCCGTCGATGCCCTGAACGAAATGAACATCGAACTTGGGTTGGCGCAGCAACTGAACGACGCGCTTGCGCGCCAGATTAAGTGCCTTGCCCTCCGGCAGGACGCCGGCTCCGCAAAACTTGACGAGGCGGACGGCGCGATCGCGGATATGATCTTCCGGCTTGTCGAGCTTGTTGATGATATCCTCGTCGACCAGGTACCGTTCCAGGACGTTGTCGATGTGGTCGGCGACACGTTGTTTGACCGGATCGGGCAATGCCGAAGACACGGTCGCCGTATAGGCCCCGGTCGCTGCCACCATCCGGTCCTTGGGTGAGAGCGAGCGTCGGCACAACTCACCGATGACACGCGCGCTGAAGACGACGTCGAGTTGTTTGACGATGTCCTCCTGATGGCCGTCGGCAAATCCCGTATTGCTCAATTCGGCGAGATACATGACCCCGCGCGCACGATCCGGCAAGCACTTTAGGGTGGCCGTGATGGCGGCGCGACGGCCGGTTGCACCACCCTGCTCGACGAAGCGGGTTCCGCGCATGGTCAGGGCCTCGGCGGCCTTGGCGCCTGATATGATCCCGCCCGGCATCAATAGACGAGCCAGGACACGCTGGTACTCCTCCATCTCCTTGGCCGGGTCGGCCCGGTAAAGCGGTGCCGACGATTTGAGCTGAGCAATCGCGCGGTCGATGATGACATGACGGCTGGCGGGCAAGACGCCAGTCTCAAGCATCGGTAACATCAGATCTACGGCCTCCCTGGCATCGCTCTCCTCGGCATCGAACGTGCCATCGGCGAGGTCGAGCATGCTGATGATGGCGCTGCCCAGCGAGCGTTTCCAACCGAGAAGCTCTTGAATCACATTGGCGCCGAGAACGTCGGCGATCACCGTGTCGAGAAGCAATACCGCTTTCGGGTCGGTCTCATCGGTGGCCATTTTACACAAGCGGTCGAGTTTGCCGACCCAGGAACGGATGCCGCACAACTCGCGCGACAAAACGACCATGGCCAGGTATTCCGGCGTGTCTTCACCGATGCCGGAAACGGCGGCCAGGGTCTCCGAGAACTTTCCGTTGAACTTCGGCAGCGGCAGGGTATCGGCCCTCCGCGCCCGCAGCGTGATCTGCTCGGTAATGGCGTAAATCTCTTCTTGGCGGTCCTTGGTCGGCTGGTCAGTATCCTGGGTCTGAAGCTTGGCGATGTGATTGACGGCGGTCGGAACCAATGACCCGCGATCGTCGAGCCTCTTGAGATCGTTCACGCCATGCAGCAATTCGGTCGGTGTGAGAAACACGAACTCGAGGTACGACCGCAGAATCCGGTTCAGGATCATCCGGCTTTCGAGGCTGAAGAAATCCCGTGGTGTTTTGCAAACGACCGGAGCCGACTCGATGGGTACGATCTGGATCGGCTTTTCGTCGTCTACGTCCTGGGTTTTCTCGAAGACGACTTCTTCCTTGCTCGATCCGTCGCGAAACGAGCTGTTGCCAACGATCCGGGCGCCGGCGCATTTCCGATCACCGAGAAGCGTATTGACCAGCTGACGGGCCTGCATTTCGCTGTCGCGCACGGAATCCGTGACCCAGCGGCCATCGCGCAGGACTTGTATTTCGAAATTCTCGTGGGCCGACACGACTCGGACCGTTCCCCATGATTCTATGCCTCTACGCGACAAAAAGACCGTTTTTCAGCGGCCATGTCAGCCGTAATCCCCGTTAAGACATAACATGAACGTCGGCTGTACGCACGCCCTCTTGCATTCTATTGTGATCAGGCACGGTGCCTGTTCGCGCCCCTGCGTCCGGGACCGTAATCGTCAGAAAGTCCGAGACCGTCCAAGGGTCGTTAGGGTCATGGAACTGTTCTTCGTCCTGCTCGTCTTGTTGGTCGCCACCCGGGCCTTCGGCGAGGTCGCCGAACGTCTTGGTCAACCGGCGCTCGTCGGTGAACTGGTCTCGGGCGTCGTTCTCGGCGCCATCGTCGCGGCCAATGGCGATTTCTCACCGGCCCTCTCGGACCTGACGGAGGACCGCGTATTCGCCGCCATAACCGACCTCGGCGTTTTTTTCCTGATGCTGTTCGCCGGGATCGAAATGCAACCCAGCAAGATCCTGCAGTATTCCAAGGCCTCCTTGGTAGTCGCCGTCGGCGGAATGGTATTGCCGTTGGCGCTTGGCATCATGCTCGGCCTCGCTTTTCTCCCCGACTCCGACTTCCTGACCGCCCAGGTCCTTTTCGTCGGCACGGCACTTGCGATCACGGCGGTTCCGGCAACGGTGAAGATCCTCATCGACCTCGGTCGCCTGAATACGCCGGCCGGCCAGATCATCGTATCGGCCGCCGTTTTCGACGATGTTATCAGCCTGCTTCTGCTGGCCTGGCTGACGGCCCTGATCGGGGTCGGCGAAGCGCCGAGCCTCATTCAATTCGGCCTGCTCGGAATCAAGATCATCGCCTTTTTCGCGATCACCGTGGTTGTCGGCTTTTACGTATTCCCGTGGGGTGGAAAACTCCTCAAGCATCTAAAGGAAAAAGAGCTCGAGTTCAGCGCCATGCTGGTCGCCGCCCTGGCGTTTGCCGTTCTCGCCGAGGCGCTTGACCTTCATTTCATCGTGGGCGCCTTCGTTGCCGGCGTCTTTTTCGGCCGCACCACCATCGACCGAAAAACCTATGACAACGTCCGCAGCAAGATATCGGGAATGACCTTCGGCTTCCTGGCACCGATATTTTTCGCCTCCATCGGCCTCCACCTCAATGTCGATGCATTCGTCGAAGTCCCGTTTTTTCTCGTTGTGTTGGTCGTCGCCGCATTCGCCGGAAAGTTCCTGGGATCCGGCTTGGCTGCATACGTCTATGGCCTGCCTCGGACCGACGCTACGGCCGTCGGGATCGGTATGAGTGCGCGCGGCGCCGTCGAACTGGTCATCGCCAACATCGCCTTGCAGGCCGGTGTGTTCTCGCCGCCGGATGTCTCGTCCCCGGTCCTCGACAACCTGTTCTCGGCAGTCGTCATCATGGCGATCATTACGACGGTGGTGACACCGATTTTGCTTAAACGTGTCTATTCAGCGTGAGGGGCACTTGCCGGCGATTGCCGGTGCTCCGAGGTCCGCCAAGCCGGAAATTCCATGACGAACTTCGATCCCGATCCCACCTGGCTCTCGACCTGGATCGTGGCGTCCATCTTCCGAATCAACTCGCCGACGATCGCCAGACCGAGTCCTTTTCCTTCGCGCAATTTCACGGCCGTGTCGGCGTCAAGGCGTTTATAGGGCTCAAAAATGATACCGATCTCACCGGGCGCCATGCCTATTCCGGTGTCACTTATGGTGACCTGAATTCCGCCGGAACTATTCACCGTCGCGGACACCCGCACCAAACCACGCGTGCGGTTATACTTGACGGCGTTGTTGAGCAGGTTGGTGAAGACACGCCAAAGCTCTTCCTCATTGGCCCACAGGCAATATCGGTCGTCGACAGTGAGATCGATTTCGACTTTCGACGGCACCGCCAGTGGGGCGAGTTCTTCACAAATCTCCCCCAGCAACTTGCTTAGCGAAACGACAACTGTCGGATCTTTCCGTTTATCCCCTGATTTTCCGGAAGCGATGAAGAACTCGTCTATCTCGTCCATCAGGCGGCGCCCCGCTTTTTCGACGGTTTTGAAGTATCCCTTCATTGCATCCAGGCTGTTTTCGGACCGTTGCAGGCCAATTCCCATTTCCGAGTAACCAATGATGGCGGTCAACAGGGACTGGATGTCATGCGCGCGTTTGGACCGCTCAAGCAACGTGGCTTGGTTGGTGAACGGAGCGTATTCGTTCGTAATATCGACATGCGCGACAACGGTATCTTCTTCCATGACGCTGACGACGCCCTTAAACCAGCGTTCCTTGTCGGGCGCATGACACGGGTAGACCATTTCGAACACCGGCTCATTTCTACGAAGTACCTTGCGGAGCCCACCCGCGAACGAGTCCGCCTGTTCCTTCTCGGCACCTTCGACACAGTTGCAGAGATGAAAATAATTAACGCCCACGAAGGCGGTGCCGCGGTACCCGTTGGCTACGGAGAAATCCGTCCATCTCTTGTTGACGAACTGTATGGTGCCGTCTCGGTCGATGACGGCAACAGCCATAGGTAGATAATCCAACCCTTTGAGCAGCGTTTCCAATTCCGGCGACTCAATTGTAGAGGACACGAGCGTTCATCTTAACAGACGTCTCGCTACTTTTCCCGTCTGGCAACTTGGCGCCTCAACCCAAGAACCGAAAAGGCCGTGAGAGTGACGCCGCCGCCTGGGAAAATGCCTCGGCCAATCGCCGGTGCTTCTGCCTTGCACGCAACATAAAAATACTGGTGAAACCGACCCGTCATCAGCCATTCCCGGCCAGAGATTCGATTGTCTCCACTTCGGCTCTATCGAGATAAAAATCGAAACTGCGAGGTCGAGGCGCATGTGATCGTCGTTGCTGGTGCCCGTTAAGGGCAGCATGCCGACATCGAGAGCGAAGCGGAAGACAACCTGGCTGACGGCCCGTCCATGCCGACGCGCGATAGCGAGGACCTCCGGATGTTTCAGCACCGGGACGATACTGTTGATAAACCCCTGTTGATCGGTTTCTGAGATCGTGATTCCGTTTCCCGAGTGATTCGGTGGAGGGCGGAACGATGATGGGGCGGTTGTCGGACGACCAGGGCAAGTTCTTCTACGACTT